>Ga0126342_10002186_pt1 | contig 29865 bp, 29 predicted proteins | sample Cyp1metagenome_FD_92528 | JGI IMG/M metagenome (GOLD analysis project Ga0126342, IMG submission 92528) | Coral microbial communities from Lord Howe Island, Old Settlement Bay, Australia - Cyphastrea 1 metagenome | ecosystem: Host-associated > Invertebrates > Cnidaria > Coral ...
AATCACCTTTCGCTCCATCAGTGGCTTCGCTCTGCCATCCCTGATTCACAACAACCAACCTCTCCTATAGGTTTCCTATTTTTGAAACTTCCGCCACCGCCTTGTGCGGTACTACTGGTATCATTATCAAATTATCATCAAATTATTATCATATCATCACCACCACCATCATCATCATCATCCCCACGAGCCATCCCAGCCATCCTCCCCATCGCATCCTGAAGTATTGACAGATGCCCTCGGAGACCTTCAGCAGAATATCATCTGTGGGCACGAAGCGCATCTTACCGACCTGGCCGTTGGCGCAGCGATGGATCCCGTGAAGAACTTCACCCGGTCGTCACCGGATCGTTTCGCCAACATGGGGAGTTACCTAGAAAAAATGAGCTAAAACCAATCAACAATTGGGATTGAGCTACTAACAAATGGAGATTGAATCATCCGAAATTTCGATGTTGCTGAGTTTTACCATGTTCTACATCCCGGCAATCTGACATGGAGAACTTGATCCCTGGGATGGAATGGGTAAAAATTGAAGTACCAAAGGACCCACACATTTGGTAATGTTTGTTTGCATTGAATCGTTTTGGGGTGGTCAATGATTTTGACCACCCAAATCTTGACGTTGGCGGTATTTTTCAGAGGCCCTAGATCAAACAAATGGCACCGTTTTAACGGGATGATATACTCCGAAAAACGACACATCTATCAAAAGCCATACTTGGGATCTCAATCGCCATTGGACAATATACTATACCGAATTGAATCAAAAAAAACACAGCAGATTCCCGCAGGAGGTAACGAAATTATCGACCCGAAGTTATCAATTCGAGTGACTGACCATCCAAGCTAGAACATGTTGGCAATGGAAAATCCATCATTGACAATGTGGTTAAAACAATAATAAACCATCCCCAAAATCACCATAAATGGGTAGTATAAACTAAAAATGGGCTGGTTCATTATTGGTTTACCCACATTAGATGAATTCCCCAGTAAAACCTCCATTCGTTTGTGGGTTTTTCCATTGCCGCGTTTGATGACACTGGAGGGTACAAAACACTGTAAGTACCCACTGGAAACGCTATCCTTCAAACACAACGCAATGCGTTGCAGGCGAACTCCTAGCCCTGCCCGGAATTTCACTATGGTAATCGAACACTCATTGGAAATTAACTCTTGGGAATACCGATATCAAATGGAAGCTTATTATAATTATGTAAAATGATAAAATCACGGGTTCCACTTATTATCTTCCCACTACTGAATAGTTTGACCACCGAATACTCATGAAATCACAAAATCAGGATGGTATAAACCAGTCTAAACCATGGGTTACCCATCCAAAGTCCCAAAAACTCCAAATAACCAATGATACAAGGTGGTGCCCCCCCAGTTATTTTTATTGCTTTGTAATGTTCGATATATCACCTATAAACCATAGTGAAATTGGAGTTATAGATCACATTTTCTGGGGAACTCCAGGGTTTTCCCTCCATCTGCCTGAGGATTGCTTTCCGCCAAGCGCCGAAGCGCCTGATTCAACTGACTTGACCATTAAACACCAGCAGAACTGGCGATTTCCAGATGACGTCGCAACATTGGGATTTCACTCGCCATTTTTACTAGACTTTGAGCAGTAAAAATCTCGGGATTGAAGGCACTGTGGGTACTTAGATAGGTGAACCAGCTACCCATGCTGAGTCAATTTAGGGGTTACCCGATACTTGGCAGCGCCCTAAATTCTGAGATATCAATATCAATATCAATCTAGGAGTCACGAAAGCCCAAAGAGAAACACTTGAGCTCAAATGAGACAAAAACCATGAATTTTGAAAATGCACTTGGATCAAATACAAAAGCAGTTTTGGGGAATCATTCCATAGTTCCATGTGCAGAGTGATGATCTAGTGGACTTAGTATGGGGCTCTCGGATGAACAAACAAAATCACGAGTAAACGAGTTAGATCTCGCCTCATTTGACAAGCACTCAACTAACTTAGAGATATCCTAGGCACAGCACATCACACATTTATTTTTGGGACGTTGAGGCCCCACCAAATCTCTAGAGATCTCCGAAGCTACAGTGATGTACCGCAGTCATGGGGTTCTGAAGACACATGACTAGGGGTCAATATGCATCAAGATTAGCATCAAGATTAGTCTGGATGATCCTGGATGATCTCTGTTTTCTATGTGAACTCAGTGTACTGGTGAGGATTCAGCCCTCTACATCCCATCTGATGAAACTTTGACAAGTCAACTTGGCGTCGCGCCTGCAGCACGAAGGTCGGTGGTGCGCGGAAGTAGACGAAAACACCGCCCTCTTTTTCCCGCGGCACCATCTTGGTGATCTGCGGCCAATGAGTTGATACCCAACGGGATATGGGATATGAGTGATATGCAGGGTCCTTGCCGGATTTACGTGGATTAGATTGGAGTACTTTCCACTTGGGGGTACAGTTACACTTATAGTTCCACTTATTTTAGTGAGTTATAGATCGTTGTAGGGGACCAATATGCCATCCCATGGCCCCGCTGAGAACTCAGCGCCTCCACCCCGTCCGGTAGCAGCTGCGGGATCAGTGTCCTTGGGTAAACCCCAAACCGGCCATGACCGGGGATGTTTTATACCACCCAGTTTGAATTTGGGGATTGGGTTTACAAGATCCAATTAAGGCTATATTGGCATATCAAGTTGGAAAATCATCCGTCAATGAGATGTAGCGTCACAGAAATGGCAATTTAGCCAGCCTTCCAGAATTTCACCAACAAACTTGGCACGCAATGGATGTCTTTGCCGGTAATGGGGGTGATCAAAACACAGCTACTCTGCTTTTCAGATTTCCAAAATGAACAGGGACCATTTGGGCATGTTCACCTACCCGACCCATCCGGACGGTGGAGTTGGGATAGGACGCATGGTCCCCAAAAGTTGGGGCCCCAACTTTTATGGCCATAGAGCTTCTTGTTGGAACTTCATCAAGTACACACAATAAGCAACAAACATGGGGATCTTGTACAAAGATAGCAGGTTCCTCTTCAATGGGGAGCACCATAGCCATGAATTTTCCCCATGGCAAGAAAGTCGGCTGACTATCTCCAATTTTAGGACAAACCATATCTCATTGAAATGGACAATCGAAAGAACCATACCTAGCTGATGTCATCAAACTCATGGCTGGAAAATCATTATCCCACAGAACTCATGGAAAATACCCACATTTTCCCATGATTTTCCCATGATTTTTCCAGACAACTCCATTTCGGCCACCGAGGTCGCGGTCGATCCCCGGCATGTGGCTCCAAGGGGCTCATGGTTGTGGTGCGTCAGCATGTGTCGGACATCGAAGCGAAAGGCTTTCGTTGGATACCTCAGATGACTCAGATTGAGGATTTATCTAATTTTGATATTAGATGATTTCATAATGATTATATATGATTTAATATATATATATATCGATAATACCTCAGATATATTAGAGATTATCGATGATGAATCTGATTTGACTCAGATGGCTATCCCAGATGGGTAGATGGGTATCTGCAAAGCGTGACTGGTCGCCAGAATTGCTGGTTGTAGAACTTTTCGAGGAATTACGAGGCATTTCACGGAGTGAAAGAAAATGAAAGTCTTGTCGTGTGTTCATTCTTGAGAACAGTGGCGCAGCCAAGCATTCCGATCTGGAAAACCAGGCATTTGGTGCTCGATATCCCCAGTTTCAGTGGCTGAAATCTTCCCATATGGGTTTGTCTATCATAGGATACCCCTAAATCCAGTGCTTAGTCACCATGTGATACCATCTTGAAGGTCTACCACATTTTCAGATACACTCATATCCACTATTTATGTGCTAAATCTGGGTAGATTATCATATTTCACTAACCTGAAACAAAGCTATTTGGGGAGAATTTGCCCACATTAAATCCACATTTTTCATGGTAAAATCACCCATAGAAATTGGTGGTTGCCCTCATTAAAGCAGCTGCGGTGAAGCTACACATTGGCCACCCATAGCACACCCCGCGCCGAGGAAACGGCAGGCTTCTCATCTACTAGCGATTCCTGGAAAATCGGGCAACCCAATAAACCAATAAAGATAGGCTTTGAAGAAATAGAAAGAATGAACAATTATGAATTCAATCCCATCTAATATCAAATCCCCCCTGCGAAACCATAGTTTTTGCCGGAGTCAGAAAACGGTTTTGCTGTTTTTCTTCTTGTCGTTCCTTTGCTCTTGCTTTGTTTCTTGTCTCTTGTTGTGCGGAAATTAGATGATTTTTACGAACCTTGCAATTCAAACTTTTACAAATTCTTGGACGCATATCCGGAGCTTCTTCTCTCCCCTCCTTTTGTTCCGTGGAAGTGATAACATTGACATGCAAAACAGTACTGTATTTCTACATGGCCTCCTCTGCTAATGACCAAACCTATTTTAGAGAGCCGATGCTCCAAACCTTGAAGAACAAAAGCATGTACATATATATATATATATACATATGTATACATATGTATATATATACACATACACATGTATATATATACATACCTATGGATAAATCGCAATGATTCACCAACCTGAAATACAGAGTTACGTCGCGATGTGAGGTCACGACATAGTTGATCCAAATATTATCCCTTATGATTCTTCAATTCTCCCCTTTGATCCTCTTTGTATACCCATTATTATCCCAGTGTGGCCCAGCACTATCTGATACAGCCATATTTCTGCCATTATCCCATTATATCTGAGGTATAATATTCTTATGGCTATTATCTCACTATTCATCACCATTACAAGCTGAAAAAATCACCAATATTGCAAGCCATAACTCAATGAATTGATGGGGAAATCTTCACCGGACCATCGATTTCCATTTCCCATTTTTCACATTGGGCTTTCCTGTTTTTAGTTTGCTCCTCCTTGGCGGCTTCAATCACCTCTTGCCTTGAAGGGCAATGATTTCAGGCTTCACGTCGTTGGACACCAAACAAAAAATGGCTCTATATATATATATATTTGTAGATATATGGAATTATATGATATGGAATTATAACCATTTAAGCGGCATATATATATTATTATATAAACAAATATACATGAAAGAATTCATGGAATATTAATTGGGGAATGTTAATGGATATAGCGGGGAACATTAATGGATTATGATTATGAATGGGAACAATGGGGGTATTAGCAAAAACACGGTGATCAAGTGGATATTAGTGTGAATTTTCATGGGATTTAACTGACTGTAAGAAACATGATTGCATATGGCTTTGTCTGAGCATGTGGTAAATCCATTGATAACAATAAGCCTCCCGGTTAGCATCTTTTTTTGCACCCCATTTTCAAACAATCCCAGATGGGGGAGATAGGTTCATTTTATTGGGAATCTGGAAAATCGTAAAACAATGCGTGATTTGGAGGCACCCCATTTTAGGAAACCCCCAAATATCTGGTTTACAATAGGTGATTTGGACCCATGATGACCTGCTGCAAAGCATGTTGCTTCTGCATGAAACACATGTCAGGGGGCTGTCGCTGTACCACTTGAAAATAGCTTGCCGGGTTGTAGGGAATTGCATGGGGGGTGCCGCCAGATCTTTGATCAAAAAGGCTAGTTGAACAACAATGTTTGTGTGTTTGTGGTTGGGTGTTGGCATTCTACCCCAAGATCTAGCAGCGAAAACTGACACAACAAGAATGGGAGGGGATGCCCATTCTGGCAACGCTAGATATGGAAAACACAATGGTTTCCCCCGGAGAGGGCTTTCTTATATCTATGGAGTCTATGGGAAGACCAGCCATTTGGAGAGCTGATTATTGAACCTAGCTCTCGTAAAATGATCTTCCGTTTTAGTTTGAACGATACCCGGATATCAACAAGAACAAGAACAACAACAATAGCAAAAATGATTACCATATGAACACAATAATGATGAGCATAATGACAATAAAAAAATAGTAAACACCAACCATGGTCATTAAACATTGTTGACCATGCCTAAACATTATTCTTTTTTTTTAACCATACGAACAACAATTCAACAACACTGCAAATCAACCATACATAGATATTAATAACCATAGTCATGACTCATAATTATCAACCATACGTCTTGACTACAATACCAGCTATTAACACTGAAAAACATTAATATGCTTTAAACTCACACAGTGAATAACGCTAATAAATCATGATCTACCACAAGCAGTGACAAAATAACAATGCGAATCAACCACATATATATATATATCATACACATATATATATATATATATATATATGTAGGTGTGTATATATACACGTCTTAGTAACCATAATCCTTAACCATAATAATACATTTATTTAAACATGATAAGCGCACAATGAATAAGCGCTAAAGACACTTGATTCATATTGAGTAACCTTGTCAACTCAACAATACAGCACCCTTGTGGGGATGGCTTGCCACGCTAATCACAAAGGTCACAATAAGAATCTCAAACGTAAATAGATCACTGATATTTCCCCATTTAAATCTTTGTTTGGAAGGGATTTCCCAGCCATGTTTGATTACTGGAGGGTAACCTTACTTCACCATCTCCCCAACACTTCTAGTCCAATTAGAATCCTATTTATAAATGCTTTTCCCATGAAACAACAGCCGTTTATTTCCATTTAGAATTGGAGTAATGATTCTTTTCCCAGTAAACTACCAGCCACCGTGCAATCCCGTTTTTCTCAGAAAACCCCATTGTGATATCCATAAACGCCTCCATTTACATGGGACCTTCCATTTCCAATTTAATGAAACATATCATCACATATCCCATTAGTGGGTGTATATCCCATAAGCAATAGTCTATTGTGATTGTTTCTTTCCCAAATAAGAATATTTAGTGGTAACCCTATTAGGGATGATTCAAGGTTCTATTATGGGGTTTACCACATTATTAGGGATGATATTAAAATCCTATTAGGGATGATTTAAATTCCAGGAAAGACTTCCAGTTTTGATGCTTAGCATGACTAATTTTTAATGATCCATTTAAATCCATAAAAAACCCTAATAGTCATCATAATGATTTAACATTCCTGGCTGATGGTTTCAACCCCTCTGAAAAATATTAGTCAGTTGGGAGTATTATTCTCAATATATGGAATATATGGAAAAATGTTCCAAACCACTAACCAGATTCAATTGAACTTTCAGTCTTGATGACTTTCCAAAACCCAAACCTCCAAACCAACCTATGGGATCTTCCACTATGGGATGATCCCAAAATGCCATAAACCAACGTGGAAAATTCACTCATTATAATGGGGTTTATAAACCATTGTAAACCCCATGACTACTATAGTATACTATAGTCATACCGACCATAAACCATAGTGAAATCCAGATTTTCAATTGCTGCACCATCTCCATCCACGGCGCACGCTGGGCGCCGCCGCAAAGCGTCGCACACTCTGACGCCGGAGACGACCAACGCGGGCGAGGCGCCACATGGCAGTTTCTCAGAGATTTTGCGGCTTTTGGAGCTGAGAATTGCTGTTCTTTTTGGATGTTTTGGATGGTTTTTTGAATCGAGTCTTCACAGATCTTCAAAGCCATGGATCTGATTGGGAATCAACACCATGGATGGAACATGAATGAAGAAAAAAACATATAGGTGGAACCAGAAATGTCCATTATTTGATCAAATGGCTTTGGAGAACTTTGTAAGAAAAAACTCAGATAGAACCATTTGGAGTTCATGAAATCTCGAAGCAATGCGGGTCAACTGGGTTGTCTTATGGGATTGTGGTTTCCAAACTGAATGGGCTGTTGCGACCGCAGATCTCTAGGGTACCTTACCCCCATCAACTATAGATATGAGCTAACTTAAATCAACTAATATAACTATAAACCCCCATTTTGGTTGTACTGATCACGATATTTTGAAGCTTCCTGGGTCGCCACTTGAGCCCATGCTTCCGGTGGTGATGGCAATGCAGAACTTCCTGCGGAAGCTGCTTTGGACACCTCAGATACGCAAGATGTACACCCCATTCAGATCTTTGTGAAATACGAAGTGTGACACGTTGGGTAGCTGTGTTGGTCCAGTGATGACCATGGTTATCCGTCCCATTCCGGTACAGGTCAAAGGTATGCCAACAAACTCACAGTTCGTCATTAAATAATATCTACCCTGCAATAAAGCAACATCGATATCAACATCCATGCGTTTTCCTAGGAAAATGACTTAGGCATGAAACGCCTTCAACGTCTATGTGAATTAATGGGAGTAAAACATCAACTTTTGGCAGTGGATAATCTTTCCCCAGACTCATGTGGGATGATTTCATCTCGCAATCTAGTGCTAATGATGTTCCACCCATGATTGAAGTTACATCCCGGTATTTCCCGCCAATTCCCCATATCTTCAGGGCAAAACAACATATATCAAGTTTTGAAGAAACACTTCATTACACACATGTACACATCAACCGGCGGCCTTGCGTGGAGAACCGGCTCAGCCCATGGCACAATGGCGGGTCAGTGCTGTTGTTTCAACTAATCTTTGCAGAGGCGGTCGGGGGCAGATTGAACCAAAACAGGTGGTAATTCGCAAAAAATGCGCGAATTAGCAATCCAAACTGGTGAAACATATTCGAAACACTTGGAGTCTGCAAACATTGGTATATGGGGTGTTCCGGCATCGAAATGAACCCGCGGACTCGGAATTTAAACTACAAGTATGGAGCCGCAACATGGTCAGCAATCAAAACTCAAACCATGAAACGACAGTGCCTATGTCCACTGAAAACTAAGGGTGTGGGACGTGTCATGTTAAAATCTAGGGACCCTCACCTTGCAGGGCGGGAAAAACTCTGAAGCTTCCCCAGCCAGAAAGTGCACGAAAACTTTTTACCTCCTAACCCCCATCCAGTTGAGGCGCGCACAACTCTATTTTGCTGAGACTCTGGAAAAGCCTGTTCACGTCCGAATGCAACTACCGCTTTCTTTGTTGGCTATGCTAAAGTACACCTGAGAGTAGTTGCCAGAACTTGAGTTCCGGAATCGCTTCACTTGAAAAGATGTGGCGATTCTACCATCCGTTCTGAAAGACAGCACATGAGCTTAAATAAACCTTTGACTGTCAACGGAAGATGCATTCTTACATTTTGTGAAATTCACTCTGATAAGCGAATGAATTAACCTCCGATGATGAAACATAGCAATGGAATATACATGGAGGTTTTACTGGGAAAATCCATGGCATAGATGGGGAATGTTCCACCATGTGGGATCTCCGGATGGTCACTGATCAACCTGACTCAGCAACCAGAAACCACCGGCGACCTGCAGATTGCGATGGATCATCCGACGGCCCCCGTTCATATGAAACAAGCCCAAAAAGCCATGGTTTCATAGGGGATTTTTCAACACATATGGCTGGGACCAGTCAGAATGAAATTGGGATCTTTTTCTGAAGGGGCGATGGGATGCTCAACTCCTTCCGGGTTTGTTTAAAAATCGTGTGGTTCCAGTGGTGAAACTAATGTTCTCTGGCCATTTTATGGATGTCTCCATTTTCAGACGGTCAAATTTACTCCATGACTTGACATTTTGCATAAAGATGCAGAACATATATCCAACCATGGGGTTGTTTTGGCAATATGGCAAGGCTCTCTATTTGTCCAAACATGCATGCGTGGCAATTCTAATGGGAAAAAATATAAACCATCGGATCTCCCTTTGGTACCCCATTCTTGGAGAAGACCCCTATGGTTGAGAAACGTGACATCTTCCCCTCCCTGGTAAAAGTCTGTGGTTGAAACCATCGTTTTTGCCCAAATTGGGCCCGGGGGTTCCTGTGGTTTGTCCCACCAATTCTGGGACAACTATCAAGAAATAAACCCATAAAATGGGGGGCAACTTCCCCAAATCTCCCAACCAGAAAATGCTAAGCTTGTTGAAAGGTCGCTATGGTTTATCCAGGTTTTGAGAATTACAACCTGCTTTGACACCTTCAAAAGGGATAGGTTGTGCAGCTTCCCCCATAGACACGGCGAAGCCAGAGGAAAACCAGAGACTCGAGACGAGACATGTTGGAGCATCAACACGAGCACTTCGTGCGAGACTTCCTCCAATTTTGACACTTTGTAGCTTCAAAATCTATGTTTTCCTACGAGTTTTCCTTAGAACCTGAAAATTTGCAACCTCAAAATCGATGTTTCGTGGGAGGCTTCCGTCAATTTTCAGCACATCTCGCAAAATGCCACGCCTGCCACGGAATCTGCAAGCTAGACTGATGAATCCATAAGACAAGGAAGCACGCCAATTTTTCCAAAAAACAATTTGAGAGCTTCGATTGGTTTCCAAAAAATAAAAAAACATGATTTTCGTTGAGCGGCCACGATTCTTCGATGCGCTCGTACCAGAGGTCCACCCTTTTGTGATCCACTTCCCAGGTCTCCACTTCCCTTCGTCACCACTTCGCTTTGCCACCACTTCCCTTCGTCACCACTTCCCTCCGTCATCACCCTTCGCCATCACCCATCACTTCCCTCCATCACCACCTTTCGTCAGATGCATTGTTGTGTGATGTATTGTTATGTGATGTAGTTGTGTGATGTATTGTTATGTGATATATTGTATGTGATGTATTGTCACCACTTCGCCACCCTTCGTCAGATGTATTGTTGTGTGATGTATTGTTATGTGATGTAAAGTCACTCGAATAAAAGTCATCCGACATCCGTAACTCGGAAGATTGCTTCCCAACTTCCTTTGATTATGTACCATAAGTAAAACATGATTATCTCATCCTTATGCCACTTATCATGAGTAATAAAACCCATAGTATCCCCATTATATCCCCATTGGAATATGGTTGGCTTCAAAAGATATATACGCCACAGTGAAAACATGGTATATGGTTTAAAGTCATCCATCCCATATCATTGGGAATCCAAATGCAGTGTGTAGATAAATCCCTATGAAATTGATTATTGCCACCCCCAAGGACTGATTAATCCAATCCAACTTGACCATGGCACATGATGGGTGAAAAAAAACCGTCCCAAAATCGTAGGTCTATGGCAGCCAGGGTTTCCCACATTAAACACCATTGTTCAATCATTCAAAATCATTAATAGCGGTTAAATACCATTAGAAAACCATTTAACATGACCAAAACACCAGTAGCATTGGCTTTGGCACATTAGTCCAATCATATTTGCGTCCGCACAGCTGAATTGCCCTTTTTCTCATCCATTGTGGCGAGTATGTTTGTCGCAGAGATAGACGTCTGGCAAGCTACAAAGAGCTATGCCCAGTTCAAACGATGCCACAGCAAAAGGTTTCAAGTTTTCGATGCACCCCACTTGACCTAAAACAATTGTTGATGTTTCCTTTGAAAAGAAACAGATCCGCAAGAATTGGAATGTCTGAGTTACCAAAAGAGGGGCATTGAAACACAGCAGTCCTTCAAGATTTTTGCCCTCAAGACTGCGAAGCGTTGCTGTGGCCAATAAATTTCATGCAACAAGGACTGCGCTCTTGAAATTTCAGCACTAACAACCAATCTTGTCCAGGTAGCCACCAGTTGACTTGATGATGGGTCCGAAGACGTAGTACATCTCTTGCGGCGACAATTCCCCACCTGGTGAGTCATGGGAAAAGTAACAGAAATTCTAAAACCATGGGCCTTATGAAGGTTTGTCAAAACAACAACAGGCAAACCCATATGTCTTGGGTGATGTCTAAAACAGGGTTTGTGACTTGGCCGAACACAGAAGCTATCTTCGATGGGAATAGATGGGTAGCTATAGGGATATAACGCATGCTGTATATAAACGAATATCATCATCATTGATGTTGTTGCAATCAGTATCATTGTTTTCATTATTTTCATTATCGTTATTGTTGTTTTCATAATGTTCATTATTATCATAACTATCATTGATATTATTGCTATGGTTGTTCATGGCTGCCATTATCGCTACAACTATTGTTGTGATTATTGTTACGGTTGCTGTCATTATCATCACACATGTTTATTGGTAACAGTTTCTTCTAAGTAATGTGGTAAACGAGGGGGAGAGATGGGCAAAGTCAGAGGTAAAAGGACCAACGGAACAACGTCCCCTCCTTGTGGCAATCATTTGCCTACTTGGGGCCCAGGGGTAAGGGACGAAAGCTAGCTTGGCAGGGAGCTTGGCAGAGGGCACAGCGCAGCTGCGCAACCTTTTCATCAACGTGGACGAGCGGGTCTGAAGCATGTTAGTAAGGCGAACATCCAGACCTACGTATTGGGGCGATGTATGTTGGAGGGGACGAGGATGAGAACATATGATTATGTACTGTTGCACGAAGGGGTTGAGCAAATTCAGCATAGCCAACATGACGACCAGTGATTGGGGAAGATTCGAAGGTCCACCTTCGGCATCCGAGTGGATCTTTGGAAGCGCGGGAAACAGTAACGCAGTACAAAACCAAAGTTGAGGATGAGGTGGCGACGTGCTGACGGTGTCCCCGGGGGGGATTGAGCCATGGCCGAACTGCTTGTGAACCAGCCGGGGGAGGGTACTTAACTGTGGAGATTCCAGCCCCCACAATACCTTGCGAAAGCAAGAGGGACTTCAGCTAGCAGAAGCTAGCTTTCGTGATAGCGTGGCCCAATCATACCCTTCGGTAATCAATCATGGCAACGTAAAATCAACCATTTCAGATGATTATCTCATTAAATCCTCCATTTGGCTGGTTGGAATAAATGCTCCATTGCAACATCATCATCCAGCAACCTGCTCAACCTGCTGGTTGATTCAGGCAAACAATTGGCTGCACCCCACAACAGTTGTAGTGGGTTCGCATCATAAGTTTCTTCAACACCCAACTTGAACTCTTCATTAAAGTGAAACAATGCGCTGAGCAAAAAATGCGGTAGACCTATTACGGGGGGACGGGGCTTATGGCGGTTTCCAACACTGTGGGAATTCTAACCATCAACCATGGCGATATCTAAAATTAATAGGCATAGGGATACAAATGAAAACATAGGGTATCGTAACGTCGTATGGGAACATGCAACCAACACGATGAAGCTACAAGAGGAAATATATAATAGGGTAAAACGGGCCATGTAACCAACAAAAACGATCAACAAATGAGAAAAGCGCAATCCAACATGAAGTTATTTCATGGCAGCACATAGTCCCGCCAGCATTAATGGCAACATGAAGATAATGGGGATGTCTAAAATTCATGGTCATGAAGATGCAACGGATAAGCTAGGGTATCGTGTGGGAAAACATCACTAATAAAATGAAGCTATAAGTAGAATATCACGGAATAGAGTGGTAATATTTGCCGTAACAAGGATATTCTGAGGATATAATGAGGCTATGTAACCTGAAATGGATTTGCCACAAAAACGGGGTGTTTTCTATCATTTGACATGGGGTATACTGGGGGCATACAGCCAATGTAACCAACAATGCAGAACCCCAGCCTGATTCATGGGGGCTTAGTCGGGATAGTTTACTGGTTTACTTTTTTGATCACCAACACCATCTGTAAGTCAGTACAGTACATAGCCCAATGATAACCCCCATCCTTTGGGGTATGGATTGAACCCCGAGGGGCTAAATTCTGGTAAATCTTGTATGATCTGCTGCCCAACTATAGGGGTTATGATAAATATTATCCCACTGCTGGTATACACAATTTCAGACACCTCTATTGGCCATGGTTTATTATTGCAATGGTTAAAAACCCCTAAAAATGATAGGTCATTTTCCCATTAACCCACCATTTATAGAGGATTTTCAATTGCCATGTTTGATTACCGGAAGGTATATACCGGTAAAAATCCCATTAAATCTCCATTAAATCGCCCTAAATCCCATTAAGTTACATATATTCCCCATTAAATCCCCATGAAATCACCATGATTGGCTTTGCCAATTTTTTTTGGTCGCTGCAAGCCACCCTTCGGGCCATACTTCTCCACGAAGCACGCCACGCTTGTCTTCACCTCCTGATGGGAACCACTCCAACTATGTGGTGGCTATTTTGTCAACGATTTGGCCGAATGATTTCCAATATCTATACATATACATATACATGTACATATACATATGTATATATATATATATGTCTATAAGATTAGATATACACATCTGGCGGTTTCAAGCCTGATTTTTTTTTGGGGGGGTGAATTGGGATCATCCCAGGTGGGGACAATGATCATGTTGATAAATGAACCATTTTTTTTGGCATATGTTGTATAGTGTAAATGTCATGCCAAGTAATATAAAGGAATGTAAAGGAACGTATAATATATATATATAATACATGTATTAGTTTATGAATGTACATATATCTTTGTACATACGTGAGCCCCCAACAAAATAGAAACGTATCCAAAAAAGATGTGAAACATGCAAATCATCGAATCATTTCAGCACCATTTCGGTCACGCCTTCTCATCCGCTCCGTTGGGGCCGAAGACCCAGGTGACCAACTCCTTCTTCGAGATCTTACCATCGTTGTCCACGTCGTACTTCTTGAACTTCTCCATCATCTCCTGGGAAACCATCGAGGAAAAAGCGCAGCGCTTTTTTGGGGACTTCAGCAATTTTCATGAGGTTAGCCTAGCAGCCTGTTTGGGAGACAAAAAAAGGGAAACATGTGGCAAAAATGGGTGAAACACCAGTAAGAATTTGGGATTTAACCATCAAAACACTGGGATTCCAGCAAAAGAGGTGATAGCTTTCTGCTCAAATGAGGAAATTGCTATCAAAGTTGGGGGAATAAAACCAACAAAATTGGGGATACAACGAGACAAAATGAGCTATATAACCAACAACAATCATCAACAAATCGGGCATTTACCAACAAAAATAAAGTATTCAATGGCAACATAATCCCGAAACAATGAATTTAGGGGAGATACCTATAATTAAGGGGCATGGGAATACAGTGAATACCATAGGGTAAAGGAGAATATCGTCGAAGATTATCGGGATACCAGCAGTCAACGGGGATAAAAGGGGTCCTTCAACTCAGAATGTGATAAATTGAATTGTCCAAAACTGTGGGCTTAAACCCAAAAAAAGAATAAACAAGATACAGTATGTTGTGGGGCTCTCACCAACAATATGGGGACGTAAATACTCAACAGATTTCTGATAAAACCATGAAATCATGCGTCGAGCTGATATCCCCCACTTCAGTACTCAATACCCAAAGTCTACACCGTGAAGCATCCCCATTTTTAATATGCGATATAAATCTTTCAAAGATCCATGGTACACCACTACTTCATCCACTTCATCCACAACATGTTGAGTTTCTTAACATCCCATTGTCACACCAGAAATATCACACCTCCTCCAGACTTTTTCATGTGTATCCCAGTTGCTGGTGAATAACCACTTGAAATAAACCAGTAATAAATAGTAAAGGGTATACCGGTACACCCCTGTTGGATTCATCCCATCCCCCGTAAAAAATTAAACACCACCAAAAGAAACCGTGGTTTCATAGGGGGATGAAATCACATATGACTGAGACCAGTCAGCATGGGGGTGTTTCATATGAACAGGTGATTATATATATATATAGCTATATATATATATGTAGCACAAAATAGATCGAACCGTGGGACAACTGGAAATACTGAAAGGCATGGTTGCGGGATTTCGGCACCTTAGATGTTTGAAAGCCTACAAAATCATGGGATAAATAACCCACCTATCCACTGGTGACGACCCGTTTTTTTTGGCGGCGAGACACTGGGTGCTGTGTCTTCCAGACTTGATCGGAAACTCCCTTGTGCACGGTTTCATAGGCCGCGTCCAGGCTCTCCTCCACCGTTTCAAGATGGATGGGTCGGATGGGGTTTCCATAGTCACCCCAAGCTGGATGGTTTATTGGAAAATCCGAAAATAACATGGATGTGGGGGTACTCCCCATTTCAGGAAACCTCCATATGATTCTGGAGAAATCTTTTTTTGGGGAATCCTTGACAAGTAATCATAAGTCACCAATCTGAACACTTCGGCCATGGCCGGAGATGATTCCCCTTACACGACGACGCGGCGTGAGGTCGATCAATTTTTTATCCTGCAGATTTATCGCCATGATTCCATAAGTGGTATTCCATAGTGGGAGCATAGAAGCAACAATCTTGGTCTGTTGGTCTGTATGAAAATAGGGGTATCCGGGGTATCCTGAAATTCGATGGTAAACATGATCATCTTTCGTCATTTTTCAATGCTCATGTTGGTGGTAAACCCCATATGAAACAGGACCAGTAGGATGATGCTTTCATGGGGGATTGAAGCAATGATTTTTCTACCACACAAAATGGATTTGAAGCATTTCATGACTTGGGGGTGGGGTGATGTTCATTGGAACCGTTGCGGTAACCTCCATAAGTTGGGCTATAATCCCTATGCGATCAGCATATCATCAGGTATGCCCCACCACACATTCCCAGTAGTTGTGGCAAATGATTGAACCCCCACCCAAAAAAAACATAAAAAAAAACTCACAGCTTTGTATGAACATTGCCTATCCCAAATTTTGATCATTTTGATCATCATTTTCCACGGCCAGAAATACGGGATCCACATTGAAACGACCATCAATTCCCATAAACCAGGGTTCCACTATTTGCATCGCATGGTTTTGGTCCGAAAATCCCCCACTAAAATTGATGATTCCAAAAGGATGAACCGCTACAGCTACATCCCAATCTTGTGACGTCTCCGTGGCTTTGACCCAGGGCTTAGCCAAAAGGGTTTTTCATAAGATAGCGATGGCACATCATCATGCTATTAATAGGTAGCCTCTGGTGAATTAACAGTTGGACCCTGAAAATCACCCAACTTTTTAGTGGAAACTCATCTTCCAACTATCTGCCAGGGTCTATGTTAATTTACTGGAGGGTAAATCAACTATTTCTATGGTCCATTTTCAATAGCTTTTTGTATGTTGACCAGAGGTAAAACTAATCATTTTCCCAGTAGCATATGGCAGCGGTCACCAACCCAGCTGAGCATCGCTATCTCCATCCCATTGACAAGAGTTTTTAACCCATTGACAAACCAACAGTTTACTTGGGATTGAAAAGGTTTGGAGACTGTGGTTCGGAATTTTACAAAGTCGCATCATTTTTAACTGGCTTATAACACACCTATATTGTTGAGAGCATAGGGAAAATAATTTCAAATTTGTGAATATTTGTTGAGCAAGTTATACATTCGTCTATATTTACAAGTCAAATTATATGTATGTATAGATACTTACCGAATTTATGGAACTTAAGCAACAAGTTTACAGAAGTCAACAAAATATGACATAAACCATATTGGTTCTCGTAAGATTTTTGTTTATTGTTTCTTTGGCCATCGTTTGCAATACTGCATTTAATTGTTATTTTGACATACAAGAAAGAGGCATGTCGAACAGGATCATGTTGGCGGTACCTTGGATATTGATCACCAAATGTTGAGGTTTAATGAATCCGGGGTTACTTTGTCGTTTTAGCCCTTTGTTGGTGACTAAGTCCCAGGTTTCTATCTCCAGGATGATCCCATATCCCCAGTTGAGGTCAGGTCCTGCACTGATTCTGGGATCAAGGACCACTTTTCGGAAGGGCCTGGAAGCTCAATCGAGGACGAGCCGTTCTTCCTGAGGAAATGTGGAAATGCTTCAAAGAAGCGGGGAATGGCTGTGATGTGGGTGAACTATGGTCAAGATATCATATGTATCATATGTATAAACGGCGCTGTGATCAGTGGTGACCAATGATGGTTCTTTGGATTTATGGTTTAGAAATTTGAACAATTGATGTTTTTTTTTTGCAATGAGGGACCCACGTCCCCACCTTAGAGAAAAAACAGGGGGAAGGTGTACAACTAGATGTGCGGACCCAGGAATGATATGTGGTTCATTCTGCCATGGCACAAGCCAGGTGTAAATGAACATAAAGGAGATATTTAGCCAAATTAACCCTCTGGTAAACTAACATAACTATGGAAAAATACAATTTTTAATAGGTAAACCATCTATAAATGGGCCATTTTCCATGGCTATGTTAAATAACCAGAGGGTAGCCCAAACAAATGGAACTAAATCCCACAGATCTGATTACGAATTAGAAGCGTTGGTTCCTAAAATTGTTCAATCGCCAAGCTGAGCGACATCTCAAAAAGAACGGCAAATGTTGACATCATAGGAGATCCAATAGGAGATCCAATATATTGGTACAAACAAAAACAACGCAGGGCAATTTAAGCTGGCAACAAACAGTCAAGCCGTGAAGGTAGATTAGTCAAGCCGTGTTTGAAGAATGCGATTTGCAGCCAACTGTCTGGAATTACAATTGGGGTCGGGGAAAACAAAAGGACCAGAACATTGAAAATAGTCTATCCTGAAAGTCTATATCTATAACATATATATATCTATATCTATATAACTATATATCCTAAAATGTGTACTGCACGGTGGTCACAACCCTGGTACTCTAGTCACATCAAAATAGCTAGTGTTCATAGCCAAAAAGGGGTCCCATATCCCATCTTATGGGGGTTAGGCCCAAGTGTCCGATCCCATTAACAAAAAGGTCATCAAAAATTCCCTTTTTTCTATCCACAATATGATCACCATGATCATCCGAATATCCCCATGATATCCATTCACATCTATTCACATCTATTCACATCTATTCACATCTATTCACATCTATTCACATCTATTCACATCTATTCACATCTATTCACATCTATTCACATCTATTCACATCTATTCACATCCCAATTAATATGGGGATGGGTCAAAACCCTATCCCCCTTCTGTTCACATCAAAAAATAGCTGGGTTAAAATGGATGTTCATCCCCCTAAAAATGCTATGTATAGGTATTGATCCATGGCCATCCCTAGCGGCAGAGGCATCATCACGTAGATCGTTCCAAGGAGAGCTGAGAGAAGAAGCGTCGCCCCCACGATGAGTGTCCTAGGGATGGGTTTAGGGTGAACCCATTGGTTTCCTGCAAAATGTCCTGTTAGAAAAAACGTAAAGCTATAAGCTATTGATGGTTGTTGACATTTTTACCATCAACATCCCATTGACATTTGCCAAAATCATCATAAAAATTACCCTCTGGTAAACTAACATAGCTATTGAAAATGGCCATTTATAGTGGGTTTTCCCATTAAACATGGTGATTTTCAATAGCTATGTTGGTTTACCAGAGGGTACTTATGTTATTCGCTTGTTCGATGGGGATGACCCAAAAAAAATCATCCACCAGTGGGAAAGGAACAATCGCAGTGAGAAATTCGGACATGGCTCTGAAAATGAGGTACCCATCAATATCCCCCCAAAATCCATCAAGGACTTTGTCCCCTCAAACAAATTGCCAGTATCATTAGCGATAAAAATCCACTTTTATAAAGGTAGATGGCCATTTTTTTGGGATATCCCAACCTTTTTTTCTGGCACTTGCCACAGTTACACCATACTTTTGTTCCACACCCAGCGTCCAAGGTTTGCCCTGAGCATTTTGGGTATCGCTGTCGCTGGAGCTCACCATGGGGACCTCCTCATCAGTATCACGGCGCATGGAACGCATGGCGTCGCAAGTCGCAAGTTGGAGCGGGCGTGGGGGACGTCGTGACTGTCGTGACTGCCTGATGCTTGGGCTGAAAATGCCAGGGTTTTGTGGAGCACAACTCTTCGGAATGGTGAAAAAAAATCAGCCAAAAACATCCAAAAACCTGTCTGGAAGATGGGCTCCGTTGACCCGGCCTGGAGACTCATCAATCTCTCGCATGCGCCACCTGCAATGGGGCGAACAGTGGTTTGATCTGCGTTGCGACCTGTGTCCTGAAAATCATGGGACGAAAATAGTGCATCATTTACCAAACACTGACACTATTAAAAAGAAAGACATGGTTCGAATTACCATCAGCATCCACATGTTCAGACTCGCCCAAACCAACCCGGCTTTCCAACAGCTGACAGGTTCAAAGATGAGACCAGTGACCCTAGGCCTGATTGACCATTCCAAATTCTGGAAGGGGTAAAGAGCAAAGAGGAGGTTCCTTTGTAAATTTCTGGATTTACTATAGATTTTATATGGAATTGATGTGGATTTACAGGAAGTTTCATTCATGGACGTGTAAAATGCTATGAAAGTGAGAACGCTCGTTCGTATGCTCCATTGCTCTGGAAGGAATGGAGATTCCCATCATCGAAAGCCCCACCCTCATGCTGGACACCATTTTTGCCGTCGCACCAGAGACCAGCAATGCTTTGATCTCCTGTAGATCTGCCACAAACATTTGATGAGCCTATCATAGCCAGATTAAGCCATGCTCATCGATATAGAACTGCAATTGAGACGGTGAAGACTCTTTGGCAAGGTCACTCGCTCAAAGCTCTGCTTAAGTCAGGTCTTGCAGACTCTGTGGCAAGGTCACTCCTTCAAGGCTCTGGTTGAACTTTGCACCAAAAGTCAAACTCTGCAGACTGCTGGGCAAGGTCGCTCGTTGAAGGCTCTGATTGAATGAATCACCAAAAGTCAAACTTTGCAAACTGCTTGGCAGGGTCACTCGTTCAAGGCTCTGGTTGAACTTTGCACCAAAAGTCAAGCTTTGCAAACTACTGGGCAAGGTCACTCTTTCCTGGTCCTGGTTGAATGCTGCGCCAAATTCTAAGTCCTTGAGATTGCTTGGCAAGGCTACTCCGTCAAGGCTCTGGTTGAACATTTCACCAAATTCCAAGCTTCGCAGATTGCTTGGCAGGATCACCCCTTCAAGGCCCTGATCGAACATCAAACCGAAAGTCAAGTTCTGCAGATTGCTGGGCAACATGACTGCTTCAAGGCTCTGGTTACCAAGTGTCAAACTTTTCAGATTGCTGGGCAAAGCCACCCGCTCTAGGCTTTGGTTAAACCTCCAGCCAAAAGCCCGGCTTTGCAAACTGCCTGGTAAGGTCACATGTTCGAGGCTCTGGTTAAAACCGGAACCGAAAGTCAAACTTTGCAAGTTCTTTGGAAACGAGACTCGTTTAAGTTTAAGGCTCTGGTTGTAGTCATCACCAAAAGTCAAATGGAGCAAATTACTTGGCAACGTCACAAAGGCGTCGGTTAAACCTGTCACCAAAGGTCAAGCTCTGTAGAGCGTCGCCCAAGATTACTCGTTCGAGACTTTGGTTGAACCTGGCACCAAAGTTCAAGCTTTGCAGATTGCTTGGCAAAATCACGCGTTCAAGGCTCTGTTTGAACCCAGAACCAAAAGTCAAGCTTTGGAGACCATCTGGCAGCGTCACACGTTCCAGACTCTCATTAAAATCTGAACCGAACGGGAGGTTTCGCAGGCTGTTTGGCAATGCCACCTGTGCCAGACTCTGGTTGAAATCGCAACCGAACGTCAAGCTTCGAAGATTCTTTGGCAACGTCACTTGTTCAAGACCCTGGTTGAACCGGTCACCAAAAGTCAGACTTTCAAGACTCTCGGAAGATGAAGTAAATATTCACCGTAGGTGCTTGCTTCTATCCCAGTCACCCCTTCCAATGCAAAGTCATCCTCCAAGATTGGGAATCCGTGGACAGAATTCCATGCAGCCCCAAAAACTGCTGGAATGTAAGTGCAGGATAGTATCAGTCCCCACAATGCCTTGCTCTTGCAACGTTCTGTCGAGCATCAATGGCGCAGCAAGGTGGTGAAGCCCAGGCTGCACGCGTTTCCTTGGAATTATCTCTGCGACCATCTTGCGAACTTCCCAGCCTATGGTGGAAGGATTGAGAGTCAGAATGCATCCTTCACCATTCAAGCACACCACACGAAGATCAAGCCAGTTGGAGCCACTAGCTGAGCCACTGGCTGAAGAACCCACATAAGCAGGACCGACAGACATCAGCAGGACTCTTCGTACCTTATACCCAACGGATCATGTCAACAGCGAACACCTTGAGCCATAGTCTTGGTCGGCCAAGCGCAACGAGTATGGGTATGTCTGTCTCAGGCTACGGCGACGATCTATGCCTCCAAATTCGTTCCAAAACTTTCCAACCGCAGCGGTGGTTTTTGCCACAAAGATAATGGTGTTGTGTCCGCAACATCTTGGGTAGGTATATGAGAAATAAGTGGACAAACGAGGGAACCCCGATACGAAACGATTCCCTATAGGTTGGTTTATTCTTGGTTCTAGCCCTGGGATGATGTAAGATTCCCTATTCTATGCCAGTTCTTCATCCGGACAATTCCAATTCCAAGATCACAATTCAAGTCTCATCTTTTTCTGATGCTCACCGCGCGCAAGTCAATCTGTAAACTGGGCAATCCCACATTGAGGAAGGCTGTACAAGTGAAGAGGAATCGGTTTCAGAGAGTAAACGATGATGGGTCTATACCAGTTCTACCTATTCATATCCCACTTTGACTAGGGTTCCAACTACAATTTCTGCAGGCTTCATGCTTAAATAGGTTTGTTCACCCAGTCGTCACTTTCCAATTCTTGAATCCAAATTTAACGCCACTGCACAATTGCCTTCTCCCAACATTTAAAAAACAGCACATTCTCATCGAATATGAAGCGGCGGTTCCTCTCGAGATCGTTGCAAGAAAATGCCAATCCAGCAGGAATCCAGTAGTTGATTTCTTAAAACCAAACTTGATGCGCCGAAAAGCCGTTTCTTTGAGCTTCATCGAATATGAATTCTTTCATGGGCCTGTCATTACTTCACTTTGGACAGAACGCCAGTTTGTCCGCCACCAGAACCAGTAATCTGCAGGGGAAAGCGCAAGGCCCAAAGTAATCGAACCAGCAATATTTGTTGGAATACCTGACAAATAAGCTACACAATAATTATCTGCATATATATATATATATACATATAACTGTGTTTTATCCATGTAACAATGCCATGCATACCATCTTGGTCAGCAACCATCTGGAAAAAGGGGTCATCATTTCTCCATCATCCCACCGGATCCCATGATTATCCCGATGATCCTCCCATAATTCAATACAATGATCGATGATCGTCCCTTAGTTATCCCATCACTGCATATAACTGATAAATACTCTCAATGATAATGGGATAACTAAGGGATCCCAATGATATTTCCCATCATTATCCCATAATTCCTGGAAAAACTCTCATGACTTCCTTGAACACATCGCCACCTGTGCACCCCAGTAGGTGCCATCTGCCACGGTGGGTTCATATGCGGCCCAGGCCTGGGATGGACTTAATGAGAATATCAACGGAAAAAATGATGATCTTCTATGGGAATCTACTGGATTTTTTGATATATATATATATATTATGAACCATTACGGGGACATAATAGGGATTCAATGGAATATAGCCTCTGGTAAACTAACACAACTATTGAACATCATCATTTTACCTTAAACTGAATGGACTATTTTCCATAGCTATGTTAGTTTACTGGAGGGTATGGGGATTTCACCATCAAACATCGAGATCTAACAGCAAAAATCATGAAATTCCCTTGGAATCATACCACCAATGAGCAAATGTTTGAGCCAATCTTTTTTTTGCGGGCCATTATTGGGATCTGACCATTTGTGATTAGATCCCATTGAATGGGGTATGCCCAAAACTGGCCATCTTGAAAACAGATGATGATACAACTGCTGGATTTTGAGGTACTCTATGATTGGGCGGGCCCTTATGAATTCAGAGCCTGTACACAAATCATCGTATGGATTTCCAGCAACGTTACAACCTAAAAACTAAACTGAGCTACGAACTGCTGAAGATACTATCCTCCAGTAATTCAACATATGGAAAACAAAACACCATTTTGACCATATTTTTGTAGACAATTTTCCAAACGGGACAGGTGTTTGGCACGGGGCTTGGAGGGTCAACCAGCAATGTCAAGTAATGTTGAACTCCCCCAAAAATGGAATACCTATGTAACTATATAGATATACAATGATATAACTATGTACAATGTGTACACACATATATATATAGTTATTATTATTATATTATTACTATTGTTAAATACATATAATATACACATATATATGTATATATATATTTAGATTCTAGATTCTAGATAGATAGACAAAGATAGATCTAGATATAGCCACAGATACAGACACCTATGTTTTTTTCGTCAACGGATCCCGCCTTCTCGTTGACAATTCCAAGCACGTCCACCGGATCACCATACTGCTTCACCTGCCATGGGAATCCGGAAATCCTCCACAGGTCCTTCGTTTTGATGACCTTTTGATAAACATGGACTGATCCCCTCATTATAATCTATCATTGTTTCCTGAAATTTCTCATGTTTTGAACATTATTTCTTGCCACGTTGAGACAATGATAGATTATCATGAGGGGATCAGTGCATCTAGTTGGATGTGCATCCCAGCTATACATGGCTTAAGTGGAACATATGCACCCCATTTCAATCAATGTGTCCAGTTGGTGTGTTTGGGGCCTGAAAAAACCAATCCCATGAAAATGTAGCCCCAATATGGAAGCCCAAATGAAGATATCCAGTTTTTTTCAGGGTTTCATTTGGGGAGCAATTTATCTTCAAGGGATCGGGTTACAAATGTTGATTAAGGACACACCTACAAAATATGGCTATTCATCAATATCCTGGTGGTGAACAGCGAAATAGCTGGTATAGCGGAATGTTCATCCCCAAAACATAGCAAGAACCACTGCGGTTTACCCATCAACATATTAGAATAGCCATAACTTGGCATATACAACCCATTTTGTTGACAAAGCCAAACGTCAGATTGCTGGTTATCCCCATTAAAAAAAAAGTTTGTTATTCTTTCGGATCCATATCATCATTGCATCCGAAAGTGTTTGATGATTGAGTCCTTGAAGTCCAAATCCATGGGTAAATCACCATCGAAAGTTGCTTCCTGGATGCTTAAATCTCCACTGTCCCGATTTTTGGTTACAGGATGGGGCCCCCCAGTGATGTGAACGTTGGTTATACCATGAAATAACCCCCATGAACTGTACTTATATCTACCATAAATCATAGTTAAACCACTCTTTTTAGGCAACTGAACGCTATCGAACAGGGGCCCCATGGTCATTATGTATATGTCCCCATCCCATCCCACTTCTTTCCCCATGAAAAAATCTCCGCGAAAAAACGCTTCTCCGCCCCACCTCAGGTGGATATTTGTACCAACCGAAGCTCTGCGTGTACTGTGTGTCCGTATACTGCCAGTAGGTGGTGCAGGGTGAACCAGCATTGGTAAACTCGGCCAGATACTTGGCCGTATGTTCTGGAAGAAGCATACCTGGCTTAAGGTCAACAACAAGCCTGAAAATGCTGTGTAAAGCTCTGGTGGGCATAAGTTCATTCCAGTTCTGTTGGTTTCAATATATGAACATATGTTGAAAAAAAATCACTCGAAAATACGCGAATCAAAGGGCCAATTCGCCGATTTTATTGATACATGATTGTGTCAGTTATTGGTGTATATACCCTATTCATACCATATTGTAGCATAACCATTCACCAACCATCTTGCGATCCCAAATCCACCTGCATCGAAGGCGCACACGTTGTACATTTTAGTTTGGGGCGGACATTTTTGCTCTGGAATGCTATGTTTTTTCAAGACTGCCAAATATAGGCCCAGCATAGGCCAAACACTGCAATAACATCAGCCACATAGGCTCAACGAGAAGCCCAACATAGGAGTAATATAGGTTCAACATGGGTCCAAATGGTGCAAAGCACATGCTAAAGGCTAGCCCAACAAGGGCCCAACCTAGGCTCAACATAGACGTTTTGCTCGTAACAAAGCCATACTTTACACCGGTCAATGCAAATACCAGCCCACTAAAAAGAATGCGAAAAACATGTCTTTTTTGGTCATGTTCAGGTTTTCGGTTCCCTGCGGTCCCTCTTTTTTTGACAAAATTGAATAACATTCCCATGAAATCACCATTGTATCCCACTACATTCCCATTATATCCGCAGAAACATGTTCTCCCATGATATCCACCATCAAATATCTAGATTGAAAAAGTCTTCATTGATCCCCCCAAGATATAACCATTTACTACGTGCCCGCAAAATATCCCACCAAAAAACATCCACCCAAAATGCCCGAACTGCACCCCGGAAGTAGTTAGCGACTAGTTCGTCAAAGAGAACCCCATTGACTAGTTCGATGTAGCTACCGTAACCCGTAGTTATCTTAGATCTCTTACTTTGTAGTATTTACAAAATTATAGATACCATATGATCATATTGGATATACCCCAGGTACGAAAACCACTACATCCCCCCCAAAAAAATATCATCAGAACCACATTCCGTCCCAATTTGACATCTCCGACATCTCCCTTGTTTCACCCAGCTACAGAATTCCGAGACCCAAATGGGAGACGACGCCATCAGTTCGGCCGACTCTTTCTTCCCCATCGCCACGTACTGTTCCACCGTGACTTTCGCCAAATGCCCCAGCGTGCCACCGCTGGGGTACCAGTGAATGCTCAAGATCAGCTGATTCTTTTCTCCCCACTCCTGGAGGATCAACTGGATCAGCGATGATGGAATTTCCCATGGAATTTCCCACGAATTCAGACAAACTATCTTTTTTTTGATGTAACATGACTGGTTTGTACCCATTGTTGTGCAGTTGATCATCACTTACCATGTTTGGGTCCCACGTTTTTGTCCAGCGACTTCTTCGGCTTCTTTTTCGCAAAGACAAGCCATGTAAAACGTGAAATATGCATTAATTCATCCAATACACCCACATCTTATCTATCAAAAAACACATATCTGACATGAATCTACCTGGATCACTTAGAAAGTACTTATCCATCTTATCCGCAAATGGCCCATAATCCACCCATCCCCCTCCTTCAGTTTCTCTTTGGCAAAGCTGGAAATGGGAATCATCGAGAGCACCTTCCTTGGTTTACCACCGATGGGGTTAAGTCCCCAGATTTTCAATCTATTCATGGATTTCTCCCATTGAATAGATGTATTCTCGTTGTCTTGCTTCTTAAAACCAGCATGTTTTCCAGAGTTGTTTCTGGTATCCAAATTCTTGGATGTTCAAAATTATAATTTGTCAATTATACTCCCAATATGTTCATGCTTAACTCCCCAGCGTTGGTTGCAAGAAAAACATCCGCATATTTTTCAAGATCAACCGAAATAGTTGAAACATTGCCAGCTAGAAAATGGTGGATCTTTCCATCGTTTTTTGTATGTTTACCAGAGGGTAAATATATAATAACTATGGTTTATGATGGTTTATGGGGTATCAAACTATTTAACCATAACCATTCATGCAGCCACATGCCATTAACGCCAGGCGTCATGAAATTTGAGCCGCTGCCCAGGCTGCCGAAACCGTCTTCCAGCGCCAGGGGCGCGCGAATGGGTGGATCACTCTTGCCCAAGCTGTCCTGTGTGATACATAGCCTCTGGTACAAAAAATGATGTAAAATCACCATTTTTTATGGGTAAATCAACTATTATTTGATTAGGATATATATGAAGCATCATAGGGGATTGAATGGAATATACCCTGTGGTAAACTAACAGTTTGCTGTGGAAAACCATCATAGCTATAATGGGTAAATCAACTATTTCTATGACCATGTTCAATAGCAATTTGTTGGTTTAGCAGAGGGTATACAATACATTGTAGATATGGAGGTGTCTTAAAATAGGGGTACCCCAAATCATCCAAGTCATTAGACCATTTTAGTATTGAAGCCTATGGTCACTTGGGGAACCCCCATTTAAGAAACCCCATATAGATGTAGATGTAGATTAAACAAAAAAAATAGGTAAGATAAGATAGACAGTCATACGGATATTGTATGTATCTACAACTCTTGTGTATCATGCATATTATATCTTACAATCCAGAGTAATATTACAGCATGTATCTCTATATGTATGTAATACTTCAGCTGGGAGCAAAGTTTTCCCTGCCACTTGTGGCAAAACACATAATGTTTAAGCTGGATAGTAGTATAGCAGTAGTATATTGCCCCCCATCAAAGTGAGAAAAACGTAAACCAAATAATAACATAGGAGATAAGGTATCTTTATCGGAATGGGAAAGAAGAAACCCCGCAAAGTGCAAGAAAAAAACACAATTAAACTGGATAATAGTTTTTGGTATTATATACTCCCATCAAAGTGGGTAACAAAACCAACTCACAAAACGGGTTTACCTTCACCAATCAAGTTTCCATGACGTTGGCATAAAAATCGAAGAGGTCTCGGCGGCAGCTGAGAAAGCGCTTTAAATTGGGCATCCCGCCCAAGACCGGCTCGTTCAGCAGTTCGATTCCGATGACGTTCCAATGCTGCTCCCATTTCCTATGGATGTTGACGTAGGGAGGTCATGAAGAGATTAGAAACAGTCCCCAAATGGGCTATACCCAGCAAATTGCAATTTCAACAGGTAAAATGATGAGTAGTCAGTGCTACCCAAATTTAGGGGTAAACATGGGTAAATATTCCAGTGGTTTCAAAGTCATCTTCCCTTCCCTTCTCTCCAGGCCTGCAGAGCCACTGAATGTATTGCACATAGGGTTCAAACAAGGCCTGACGATCCGCAGCGTTTGAATGGCACTGGTAGAGGCGCGGAGCATAGTTGTGCACCTGTGTGGTCCAAACCAAGGTGCCAAGGCCCCAGGATAAGTCGTTGTTGTTCATGCGCATGCTCCGATTACCCACCTGGTTTTCGCGTCTTTTTGGAAAAACAACAGATCATAACAGATCCCTATGAAAATATGACCATCAAGTCAGAAAATACCCATTTTGGGAGGAAATTTCATGGGTTTTCTTCAGGGTTTGATGGTGCCAGCCACGTTCATGCTGGCGGGGTTGCCCTGATTGGTGCCAACCGCATAAGCGGCCCAGGGATTGTCCCCATGGCTCCGCACGGGTTCGATTTTGCAGCAGCAGCAGACCCACCACGGGCACACGGTGGTCATGGGATTCTCGGGATTCCTGAAGAGTTTGGATGCGTTAACCCTTGACATCAAGAAAATGGTAACATAAAAAAGTAGTACTGTGTTTGTATACATACATACATACATCCATCCATACATACATACATACATAAATACATAAATACATACATTACATACATTACATACATACATACATACATGCATGCATGCATGCATGCATGCATGCATACATACATACATACATACATACATATATACATACATACATCCATCCATCCATACATACATACATACATAAATACATAAATACATACATTACATACATTACATACATACATACATACATACATGCATGCATGCATGCATGCATACATACATACATATATACATACATCCATACATCCATACATACATACATAAATACATAAATACATACATTACATACATTACATACATACATACATACATACATACATCCATCCTTACATACATACATACATAAATACATAAATACATACATTACATACATTACATACATACATACATACATACATACATGCATGCATGCATACATACATACATACATATATACATACATACATACATACATCCATGCATGCATGCATGCATACATACATATATACATACATACATACATCCATACATACATACATAAATACATAAATACATACATTACATACATTACATACATACATACATACATACATGCATGCATGCATGCATACATACATACATACATACATATATACATACATACATACATATATACATGCATACATACATACATAAATACATACATACATATATACATGCACAGGGCACACATACATACATACATACATACATTACATACATTACATACATTACATACA
>Ga0126342_10002187_pt1 | contig 29865 bp, 28 predicted proteins | sample Cyp1metagenome_FD_92528 | JGI IMG/M metagenome (GOLD analysis project Ga0126342, IMG submission 92528) | Coral microbial communities from Lord Howe Island, Old Settlement Bay, Australia - Cyphastrea 1 metagenome | ecosystem: Host-associated > Invertebrates > Cnidaria > Coral ...
CGGAGGGTCGAAAAGTAGGCTCGCTAAAGCGGCGGGTGCGGAGCCATCTGGCCAGATGAGAGATGAAAAATTGCACGCCGTTGTGGCGCGAAGCACATTTCGAAGTCAAAATGTACAAAGCACCTGGTGCTGGGACCACTTTTGGAAGTTGAGATGTCGAAAAAGCGCACGCCGTTGTGGCACGAAGCACATTTCCAAGTCAAAACGTTAAAAACACCAGGGGCTCGGACCACTTTTGGAGATTCAGATGTCGTTTCGCCTGGCAGGCGCAAGGGATTCTGCACCATGCCAAAAGTGAGCAAAACGTGAAGGTTTTGTAGCATTTTCGACTACAACCACCACTACACCACACTACACTCCAATACACTACACCACAACTACAACTACACCTTCACTGCAGTCCACTACACTACAACTACAACTACAACTACACCTTCACTGCAGTCCACTACACTACACTCACTACACTCCACTACACTACATTACACTACATTACGCTACACTCCACTACACTACAACTACAACTACACAACTACACTCCACTACACTAAAATACACTACACTACATTACACTACACTACCTTCCACTACACTACAACTACAACTACACAACTACATTCCACTGCACTCCACTACACTAAATTACACGACACTACACTACATTCCACTACACTACACTACATTCCACTACTCTACACTACACCAGCTACAACTACAACTACAACTACAACTACAATACTACATTTACACTACGCTACACTACACTACGCTACACTAATTACACTACACTACACTAGACTCCACTTAACTACACTACACTGAATGACACTGCACCACAGATAGACAGGTAGACAGATAGACAGATAGACAGATAGACAGATAGACAGATAGACAGGTAGACAGATAGACAGATAGGTCGATAGACAGATAGACAGGTAGACAGATAGACAGACAGATAGATAGATAGACAGATAGACAGATAGACAGGTAGACAGATAGACAGATGAAAGAGAGAGAGAGAGAGATAGATAGATAGATAGGTAATTGGATGAAGGGGAAAGAGAGAGAGAGAGAGAGAGAGAGAGATAGATAGATAACAGAGAAAGAGAGAGAGAGAGAGAGAGATATATATAGATAGATAGATAGATAGATAGACAGATAGAAAGATAGATAGAAAGATAGATAGATAGATAGGTAGGTAGGTAGGTAGATAGTGAGAGAAAGAGAGAGAAAGCGAGGAGACCTCAAGCACCTTTCGGTCCATCAGTGGATTCGCTCTGCCATCCGTGATTCACAACAACCAATCTCTCCTATAGGTTTCCTATTTTTGAAAGTTCCGCCACCACCTTGTGCGGTACTACTGGTAGTTATTCCATGTTATTTAGATTTACTTAGTATGTAAAAATCCGTACAATTTATGATATGTGTTTTGTTTGATTTGCTGGCTCTTAGTTTGCATGTGGAAGAAATGCCTCGCACTATGTAGGTCTTTGCTTATCTCGGGTTGTTTTCATACAACCCTAAAAAACAATTTAAAAAAAACAGACTTAGGAGCAAGGGACGAGAGTGCGTTTCCATCAAAAGAAAATACGGACATGAATTGAAAGTATAATGCGTATAATGAATAAGTTAAGAACGGACTTTCACTTGGATGTGGTTTCCGCGATTTTTCCTCGCAGAACGTTGTGATACGTTCTGATACGTTCTGAAAGCTGATTGGAAAGACGAGATCGTGATGATGCAGATTACACAAGTGCTCCCAAGGCAGCCAGTTCCTCGCAGGAGATTGGAGCACTTTAATGGCCAAGGCCAGCCGAATTCAGCCACAGTGGCTATGGTGAAGTGTTTGTTCCCAAAAAATGCCAGGTACCAAAAGCTGCCAAAAAGGTTTAAGCCAAAGTTTAAGCATTCTCGAGCTGTTTAATCGCTGCTTCAAGCGCTGCGAGTTGATGTAGCAATCAGTTCACCTGATTCGCCATCCCTCTGCGATCATCGGCTGATGGGGAAACAGGAAACATGACTTTCAGGTATGTTGATCGCGTCTGAGCATGCTTCAATTGTTTGAAGGAGTCCTCAGAGTCCTCGAAATTCTCAGCTGGCCATTGCAAAAGAATGAAGGCGGTGAGCATGTCATTTTCATCCCTTTGTAATTGCCAGATGTTCAGTTTGAATTTGTTGCTCTTGACTTTGGGCAAGGTGCAAGAAGCAGACCTCAGCTACAACGTAATACTGGCCTCGGAGGCTTTCTACAAGGTTGGCGGTTTCTCTTGTGCTTTTGTGTGCGTGTGTGGTTTGCCCAGTCGCTGGCCCGTTGTTTTGCTAGACCCCTGCGCTATTTGGAGTTGGAATAATCAACAAATATTCAACAAGGGTTGGAGGGGCTCTTGTCAAGTCAAGGTATGTTTTTAGTGGTTTACTTGCCTGCGGCAAGCCCGCCTGCCATAGAGAGGTGGCCCAAGCCCAGGGGAGTGTGCCGTGCGCCCTCAGGTGGAAGCCGGAGAGAGAAGCAGAAGTGAAGAGAAGAAGAGGAGAAGAAGACAGAGCTGTAAAACGGAAGCAGCTTGTGTAGGAAGTGCTTGCATAACAACCTATTGACTGTATACATCTGTATACCGTATACCAAATTAGTACCGCCCCCAATAAAGTGGCGCCAGGTACTATGTGTGAGCCTTCGGCTTGACAGCAGACCGCTGCATGGAAGGGGACAGGGCGGAAGCGGAGAGAGGTTGCCCCAGGGAGGTTGATGTGAATGCCGGGTGGAAGCTGGAGAGAGAAGCAGAAGACCAGAGAAGAAGAAGAAGAAGAAGAAGAAGAGGAAACAAAGACAGAGCCGTAGAGCAGAACCAACTTGCGTAGCAAGTGCTGACTTTAACAACCTAGTGACCGCATAGCGAAAGAGCACCGGCCGATCAGGTTAGCACCGCGTACGTCCCGTGACTAGCACAGCTAGACGGCTGCAGTGCTGCGCAGATCGCACCTTTAGCCACCGGCACTACCAACCATTGCAACCACTCCACAAAACACAACGCGCAACCACTCCAAAAAGCATAACTCCAACCACCTTTCCGTCCATCAGTGGATTCGCTCTGCCATCCGTCACAACAAGCAACCTCTCCTATAGGTTTCCAGTTTTTGAAACTTCCGCCACAGCCTTGTGCGGTACTACTGGTATTGTATCTGTTTGGCTATATCTATCTGTCTATCTACCTGCCTTTCTATCTATCTGTCTCTCTATCTGTCTTTCTGCAAGCTTGAAAACGAAGCTATTCTGCGAGGCTGCCTTGAAATTTGGATGTTGCAAGCAGAAAAACGAAGTTTTTCTGAATTTCTGCGAGGCTTCCTTCAAATTTGGAAGTTGACAACATCAAAAACGCAGCAAATCTGCGAGACTTCCTTCAAAAATGGAAAGTTGACTGCAGAGCTGACGTTGTCGTGCCTCGTGCCAATGCGTTTTGTGTTTTTTCCACTCCATCTGTCTAAAGTACTCTGCCTGCCACAAAAAAGTGATGCCAGGTCATACGAAGTCACAGAGTGCTGCACCTGTCACGCAAAATCATCTAATGCTCCAAAACGCAACCTCTCTCAGGAAATCAACGCCCTGACCTCCAAACATCTTTGATGAACATATCTTTTGTACTGAGACGGCACGCGAAATGCATCTTTGCAGATCCTCTTCAAACGCCCCACGCCTGCCATTGTTTTTGAAACTGCCACAAAACCCTCACTTTTGGCAAGGTGCAGAACCCACTGCCCCTGCCAGGCAAAATAACGATTGAAGGTCCAAAAGTGGTCCGAACATGTTGTGCTTTAGCATTTTTGACTTCGAAACGTGCTTTGCGCCCCAACGGCGTGCACTTTTTCGACATCTCAACCTCCAAAAGTGCTCCGAGGCTGTGGTGCCTTGTAGATTTTTACTTCCACATGTGATTGGCGCCGCAGCGGTTTTTTCAACATCTAAACTCCCAAAAGTGCTCCGAAGCTGAGGCGTTTTGTGCATTTTGATTTCGAAATGTGCTTCGCGCCATGACGGCGTGCACTGTTTGAACATCACAACTTCAAAAGTGCTCCGGTAGACAATGGTGTGCTTTTAGCATTTTGACTCGTGAAATGTGCTTCGCGCAACAGCGGCGTGCAACTTTTGATCTCTCATTTGCCCAGTAGGCTCGCACCCGCTGTAGCGAGCCTACTTGTTGACCCTCGTGGGCCACAAAAGACTTTTCTACCTTTTCGTGCACCGGCATCTTCTTTCTTCTGGTTCTGTTTCTTACCTTCCAATCAGACACGCTGGCAGGTCGGCGGATTTTACTAATACTATAAGATACTGTAAATATAATATGTAAATATATATTGCAATTTTTTCTTTTGATAGACAGCTTCCCCAAACTACCAGCATGGCAGGAGGAGTCCTACGATGAATTGCTGAGTTTCCTGTCAAGTCAAAGCCATGAGTGTCGCTGGGAACGCAAAGAGATGGCCTGCCATTATATGAGACTTGACCCACACTTGATTCGATGCTTCGTTCACAATGTTTCATTTTTTTCTCGGCAAACAGTACCTTTTGTCTTTGGAAGTAGGAAGATTTTGGGAGAACAGCCAATGCTGTTCGTCAAGTAACTAGCCACATCCGACTGATGAAAAGAATTGGAACTAGAAATTGGCCAGCAAACCATGGCTGTGAATGGCACGAGTAGAATCTCAAAAGCTTTGTGTTTCAGCACATGATCTAGCCCAGATTGCCCTCAATTTTTCGTTTCTGGCCTAAATCCAACCACGTCCGATGTTTGAAGCTGGGCAGAAGGGCGCCGAAAGCGCGTGATGGATCCCGATGGCACTTGCATGCAACTAAGATAACCAAGGTCATGCTTACTTCGCGGGCAAACGTTTCTACTTTGGCTGTGGCGGCGGTACAGCCACTGGGACGAGCTGTGTTCGTAAAAGTTTCGGTGCAGAGTGCATGTTGAATTCATCGACACTGATGTTTGCTGCCTCAAATCAAACAGGAAGCAAGTTTGACATGTTTCTTAGATGTTCTTTAGAATTCTTTAGATGTTTGAGGCATCCTTCTCCTCGACAGCAAGAAGCAGAGGTTTTAATGTCACAGTGGAGGAGGTCATCGAAGATGGCCTTTCAAACATTCGGGAGATTTTGCACATCACTTGGCCGGAGGTCGGACAAAAGCCGAGCTGACTGTTCCGAACATGTTTGAATTTTGGTTGGATTTTGTCTGTGTTGTTCAGTTGTGCCACTTCGCGTTTCAATACAAATTTGGTGTAGCTGGAAAAAATGTCCTGCGTTTACACAAGTAGTTTGCTTGAAGATCCCAACAGAATATGCCACCGAAGTTAAGAAAGTTTGCAAGGAACTCTCCAAGTCCAATGATCATGCACCCATATACACCCCAGCGCCTTGCAACAGGAACGTCATTCCAAGAGACCCAAGACGGCCAGCTGAGTTGACTCGACGTCCAGATGCAGGTGACATTAGCTGACTGTCGAACGCAATGGTGAATTCAGTACAATCGATCTGCCTCGATCTGCCTCGATCTTGGGGTCCAGAAGGGGACGCTAAAGAGATGCCTCAGACGCTTCAGATGCCTCAGATGCCTCAGATGCCGGTGGGATGATCTGAAAAGAGAAAGAAAATGCCGCGTAATTCCGCGTAGCAGATCAGTTGGAATTGCCCTTGTGACGCTTCAAAGTTAAGAGGATTTGGACTTGTGATAGTTGCTGCAAAGATCTTCAAAGTTACGTTTGTTAGTGTTGGTTTGCAAGAGTGAAAATCCCGGTGTCCTCTTGCGTGCTTGGCCTGAACTTTCCGCAAGGGTGGCTCACCAGCTGGAGGTTTGAGTGCAGCTGAAATTCAAAGTTCTTGATCTTCATCATGCAGGAAGCAAGGCTCGAGAATGGGCATGGGCAGAAGTGAGTGATTGCCGAGGGAGAGACCTTCAGAAGCGATGAAGCAAAACCGGCTGAAGCTGCTTTCGGGAGGTGTTCATTTTGCCGTAGGGCTTGAGATGCTACACACCCAGTGACGACTGCATTTACGAAAACAAACTCGGTGCTGAGGCTGGTATCCTTGCCAGTGAGGGCTCCCAGCCTGCGTGGTTCATTTGCATTTCTGTCCTTGCCACATTTGTTCTCGTTTTCCCCGAGGTTTCTACCCAACAGTCCATCTTAGGAAGCATGTCATGTGCAGAAGCTACAACGCTAAAAAGCATGATTGACGGTTTGATCGGGCAATTCAACTAGGCTTTCCGATGCCTCCAATGGTTGTGACTACCAGATACTGTGATAATCTGTGATATCAGGTTTGGTGCAGCCTCGGCGTAGTTTTGCAATCTCACATGCATAAAGATTGTTGAAGCATGTAGATTGCCAGGGCGGATCAAAGCAATATTGTCCAAACAGACGAGTTTTTCGAGGATTGAAAGCGGACATGGAGGGGATCACCTACAACAGCATGATTTGTTTGACAGCATATCTCTGTGAAATTGATCGATTTGGTTTACATAGGTTTACTATCGGAAAGTCTTCCAAAACATAGCAAAAACAAAGGCGAGAGAGATGTGTTGGATATGCTGCGATCGGGGTCGTTTGAAGTCTCAAAGCGGCTTAGGCTGTACGTTGAGCCTGTGCTGCGCTGCGGCGAGCCCACTTCGAGTCGGAGCGACCCAGCATTTAGACTGGATCAGAAACAAGCGCAATGTGGAAGTGTTTGGAAAATGTTGGAAATATGTAGAACTGTAGAACGAATTGAGCATATTCGAGCCAAGTCTTCTGGGCAGAAACATGAAAGAATATGAATCAATGCTTGAAAAAAACATAGAACAGGAGTGAAGGCCCGTAGAGTGCTTCTTCCCAATTTTCCGCCGATTTAGCTCCCTTCAGCATAGAAGTCTTGTGAGCGATGTTTTTTTGAAGGGAAAACAGTGCTTGCAGCATGAGGTTTCAAACTTTGACTTCTCAATTCATGGATCAGGTTGCAAAGACGTGTGTGCTTGGGCGATTTCTCCTGAGAGCGACAGGACAGGAATAATTCTCAGATCTTCCATGGTACTTTTACATGGACCTGGCAGAAACGAAAAACTTGAATACCTGTATTAGTACGTCAACAGTACGATCTCATGCAAATTTCCTCTTTTAAGCAGGTGTCCTTTGCACGTCTTTCATGTGCAGACGTGCTTTGAAGACACAACATGCACGCTAACTTGCTTGGCCTGACGAACAACATTGGCCCAGTCCCTACAATCAATCCTCTCCCGAAAGGGTGAAGTATGCAGACAGTACCAGACCATGTTGCAATATGCTGCAATGACACCCTTCATTTGGAATATGAGAAGCAATGATAGCCTTGAAGTGATGGACATACACTGATCCCACGCCACCCACCTTCTGGCACTTTGCCAGTGGAATCCAGTGAGTGTCATCCATCAGGATAAACTTCAAGGGTTGTCGACAAGGCAGACGAGACACATCATTTGAAGCACCGGAAACCCTTGGTTGCGACACGACATGGATTGTCTTTGTGTGTTTGAATGTGCGTGGGTGAAAGGGTTCTTGTGAAACTGTGCAAAGAAAATATGCGAGACAAAAACGGCTGCAATTGAAATAGGTCTGCTGTATCGCATATTGCTAGTATCCTACAATCTTGTAGAAATGTTCTTAGCCGCTACTTCTTTCTCATGTTTATGGAGTGATGTCAGTCTCAGCAGGTCACAAATTCAGCTCAGAAGCTAGGATGCTTGTTCCCAGACTGCAGAAGTGACGATTTGTTCTGAATCCTGGGATGTCTGCGAAACCTTCTGCCAACATGTCAGGTGATGGCAACCTTTGTGGTATCGCAGGGAATCCAAGCAATGTGGATGTGCCTTGAGGGCGCAATGTCATGTTTTGAGTGGCTCAGCCTCACATGATCTCACATGGTTCCATGATGTTCCATGAACGGTTCCATATGGTTCCACTTCCTGACTCTGTATATCTCTGTATGTAAACCCTCCCGGACCTTCCCTGTATTCTGTTGCCAAGGCGCTTTCCCTGATGAGACTGACGCAGGGTAAATGCGCAACTTGCCGGCTCCGGGCGAGGTTTGTAGCATCGATTAGCAATGATTAGCATAGTGTCTCTACATGTCTCTACAAAAAGGATCTATACTGATCTATATATATATATATATCTATACATGTTGTATCATGTTGTATCATGTTGTTGATCATTCGGTGCCGAAGAACACATTGTAAGTGAGACGTGAAAACCATTTCAAAGTGTCGTTATTCTCGCATGTTGAAAGCATTCGTTGTCTTTCGTTATCTTTCGTTTCTTTTTGCCTCCCTTGAAAGCACACATGTCGGATCGTGTGAGCATGCTAGCGCTGAGTGCTGAAACTGAACTTGTGGCTGAACGGCAGCATGATGTCCTGGCAAGCCTCAAAAATAGTTTTTTTAAGTGAGTACCATTGAATCCCGCATCTCGAGGCAGGGCCAGATGCTCGAGATCGCTTCTGTCAGAGAGCCAACCAAGAACTTGGCGGCCTCTTAGATGCTGCCTGGCATGCACTTTGACCTGTGGCAAGGTAATGCTAGCGATTAGTATCTCACTATGTTACTATTTATCACAGCCATATACAGTAATGATATGTAATGATTGAATGTACATGATATCATGTGATATCACATGATCATAATTGGTCATGAACCCTGGGAGTGTACAGACACCACGCGACCGTATTGCATTAACATATACCCGTATCAAGTGGAGACCTGTCCCACAGAGCAGATTGGATTTCTGTGGTTGAGAGTGTTTGGATTGGGCACGCTGTTTTCAAGAGTGGTTCAGTTGAGGATTTCATGGACTCGTTTGACAGTTCTTTTAGTATATACATTTTGTATTATTATGTAAATATAGCACTCCAATAAGTTCAAGATGTATCATGATGGTGTAATTAGCAGCAACCTTTTGAAGCTGAAAATGGCAGACACTTGCACTTGCAAAGTCTGCGCGAGATTCATAGAAGCGCCTCTTTCCTGCAAGCATGAGATTCTGTGAGAAACATCAAGATACGTTAAGAAACATTAAGATACGAAGAAGCATAAAGAAGTTTTGTTTGAAACTTACAGAAACATGAAACTCGTAGACTCATAGAAGCTTAATGAAGCTTATAGAATCTTATAGACTCTTTTTGGAAATCGTTGGAATTTTGTGCACCAACAAAGTGGAGAAGAATAACTCGAACTCCCAACACAACTCCCATAGTGTCCACATAGCAACTCAGCTGACTCAGCTGTCTGAGGACCTGGCAAAAAATCTGTCGGTCACCACGAGTCAGGCAGCCCAGATCGCATTTTGTCGTGGAAAGATGTGGAAAGGCCAAGTAGGCCAAGTAGGCAACGAAGGACCCATGGATTGCAAAGTATAATGACCATGAGATTTCCATTCACCTAGATAGTCCTAGATGATTTTCCCAGCTATGAACCTCCATTTAGTTGGGGTATTTTCCAGTTTGCAAACGTTGGGTTCTCTGAAAAAAAAAGAATCCATGAGTTATCCATTTTGTAGATCGTTTTCCCAAGGAGAAGGCATGGGTGAAGCAGAGATTTTCATTCAATAACGGTTCATGTTAGTAAAGCAATGTCGTTGGCAATCAATGTAGGGAGTTGGACATTTGTACTGGTTTGTAGTTGCAAAATCTGACAGGAAGGTTCAGCACCGAACAAGCCATTAACGTTATTCCCCATGTTTCACTTCAGACCGCTTTAGTGTCCCAAGAAACATCGCTAGCTGCGCCTACCTGACATCGACGCAGCGGTATAGAGTATGGAGAGTACATGCTTTTCACATTGGTCCGCCTCCGACGAAGATTAAGTCTGGATTCCAGTATACCGTATACATCCGTATACCTATACCCAGGCAAAGATGGCCTCGGAAACACAATGTGACTTGGGTTGGGATACAACCGAAATCAACCGAATATGATTTCCATTGATTTCCTGTGCCAAGGCTGGGGTGGTTTGGACTTCAGCAACGACCGTGGAGAGATGGCTCCGCTTGTGTGGATGGTGGCCTGGGGATCTCAGATGATGTGGACATTGTCTTGCCCAAAGAGTGACGATGTCATCCATATTAGCGAAGGTCAACACACACACACACTGAAACGATCTGAAATGTCAAACAAGCAGAAGTCTGTATTAATTTTGACAGCCCTTCGTCTTGTTGTGCTGGGCGGTGACCGCCAAGCGGATGACATTGAGTCAAGTCATGCCATTCATCAACAGCATCCACAATATCTGCAGAAAGGAGTGACTGTGTTACTTATCATGTTACTTGCAAGTCAATATTTGATATATTTGTCTTCGATTCCCAAGCGAAGACCGCAGCATGGCACAAGACATCACCGATGGCCCCTCTTCCAAGGATCCTCAGGAGGCCCGGAGACCCGGAGGCATAGATACTATGGTTACTATGGAATGATATGAATTATCCAGTGGCAAACAACCCCAATAGAAAAGGGAATCTTCATGAATATTCCAAGTTTGGATGGTGATTTGAAGGAATGGGATGGACCGGGGATGACCGGGTTTATCTTTCGAATGAGAACTTCACAGCAAAACCACTGCCGCCACCACCACCACCATCACGACAAAGTTCCATCATCACCTTCCTTCATGGACAGACGCACACACACATAGACATTCCGATCCTTCAACTTCCAAATGTTCTAAGTTTCGCCGATCAAAGGATACACGACGTTTGGGGTAGTCTTGGGGCCAAACAAAGTCATTGGAAGTCATTGTCATAGTTGAAAACTGAAAGGTATAGTTGGGTACGCTCCCTGCAATTTAATCAGCAGGCAGCTGCACAGCCAACGCACGTTTGATGTGAATTGTTTGCAGCAAACTACAAACGACAGTACTTGTAAAGCCTGCAAGATGACTATGTGATCTGTCCATACTCTTCCTGCAGACACAGAGACACTATTCCGTCACACGTTTTGAGGTGAGGACTTACTGGGACCAATGGGTCTGGATTTTTGTGCTGTGTGTGCCCCAGGGGTGAGCAAACTAGCAGAAGTTAGATGCAGCTGGCATATGCTGGCATACTTTTCAAGTCTGGGAGAAACTGGGTCTTGTTTCAGTTACAGGCGGTTTGTGGATCCACAAATTGGATCAAATTGGCGCAGGCATTTCCAAAACAAATCCCATCAAAAACTCATCGATGGGTCCTCCACCACTGTGAACTTTGCCAGTGCTCAAGTGTTTTGATTTTCCATCAGGTGAGAAAACTTCTTTTCCTGCATGATCTGAAGGCATTCATCCACAGTGGATAGATTTAGGGGTGTCCAGTCTTCCTTGTTTGGGCTCTGGGTTGATTCCAGAGATCCTACACAGCAGTTTAGGTTGAGCATTATTTATCTCCCGGCACCCTTGCTGGCAGCCTACTGCGTTGTGCGCCTTGGCTGAAAGAATGGCCCCGGCGCTGATGACGGCTCACTCAAGAGAGTCTGAGTTGCTGTTACATAGAAATTACAGTATGGAGAATGTAAATGAAATATGATGAAATTGTGTAATGCGGTAGATTTGCGAAATTGTCCCCCGTCTTCGTTCAGATGCTTCCTCGCAGATGCCTTCCAAACATCCTTCCTCAGTCGTCGCAAAGGTCGTGGAGCTCAGATGAATGGCCCATTGCAGAGTTGCTGAAAGGTGACTTGGATGGATATCTATTAATATTATTATTATTATTATTAATATTATTAATATTATTATTATTTATTTATTGTCATTATTTTCTATTCAACGTCCCAATCTTCTTTGCTCAGTGATATCAGTGGTGCAGTTCTCTGAATTCCAGACCCAAAGAGTGTATTGAGGCTTTGATACGGGTCACAATGCTTTTTTTTTGCCGTGCCAAATGCAGTCGCAAACTTGTTAGATCTAGCCCGAGGGTGAGGTATCAGATTGAAAGCTGGGAAATTGAAACGTTCCAGGGATAGCAAGTGGCGAATCCCACGACTAAAACCTCAGTTCTTCCCTTCAAGTTTGAGGGCCGTTCTTGGGACCGAAGCCTTCTACTAAATTCAAGGGTGAGAACACATCAATCCAATGTATTTTGGCAACGGATGTTATTTGGCAGTTTGTAGATCGTTGAATCGCGTTGACATGGTGAAGTCAACAATTTGTTCGCCCATGATAAACGGCAAAAGGGTTTAGATTGCATTGAAGTGCTCTCTCAGTGTCCAAAAAAAAGTGTTAATTCCCTCAGCATCGGAAATACTCTGTCGTGTGACATCCATCAAGGGTGTGCCGAAGTGTGTCCAAGCCACTCAGAGCCTCCGCCAAAGAGGCTTATGCAGTGGCTGCAGTGGCTGCAGTCTTCAAATTTCGACGTGTTGGTTGCGTTTCCCCTGGCACTGGCGACGTGAAGCTGGTGCTTGCGACGAGCTGGCAACCAGGTGTGCCGTTGGGATCCGTTGGGACTAGTGCCAACTCAGAATGGGCGTTTCCTCGGATGATGCGGATGGGCCACAGATGTTGTGTAGCAGAATAGCTAATGGGACATATGGGACTAGCTACGTAATTAATTGCTTCGATTTCAAGTTCAAGAAGGAGTATCAAAGCCAGAAGATGCCAGAAGCCTTCAGTTTACTTGTTTCTGGAACTTGCTGCACTTATCCCCATCCCAGAGATCCATCTGCACGGTTTTGCACGCACTTTTCAACTGCCAGAGATTTCCAGGTGTTTCCGTGCAACTGATGCGTCAGGTACATTGCTATTGAGTGAGACTGCAGTGCTCGTTGCAGAGCAACACTTGGGCTTTGAGCGGGCTCAGCTTGGATCCCCAAAAACTGGGGATGGATGGCGAATCCACTCCATGCAAAAAGATCTGAACAAGAAAGTTATCGTGGTTTGGGCCAGAGCCTCTGAAGGCAGAAAATTGAAGTCACCAGCCATCACCAGCCTGTTGTGGGCATGTTGCCTCAAGACAGAAAATAGAAAGGCCAACAGATCTTCCTTTTCAGCGAAATACTCAGCACCATTACATAATTGTGTCATAAAGGCATTCAGGCCACAAGAGAACAAGTGCGGACAGTAGGCAGATATTATCTGCCTTTGCTGCACGGCAGTGAAATTACATGCTGTACATAATATATGTATACTACAGGTAGATCTGCAATAGAAGCGATCAACCACTAAGGACTGTTTGTCTCATTTAAAAGGATTTAAAAGGGCATCCATGGGAGAATCCCTAAGAGTTGCAATTAGTGGTTATCTTTTCGGAGAATTGCATGTTCATGTTGCCTGCTGGACATTTTGCACCATTTTTTCTTGGGCTCTCGCACACAGCACGCGTGGCAACGCGGCTGATTGACCGATCCCGGTCCGATTCAGCGAAACTTGGCAGCAGATAACTTCTCATCTCTGAGCAGCTATTCTGACATATTAGCTGCTGCAGCAGCAGAACTTTGCATTCCTGGATTTGGGAACCAAACTTTGAAACAGTCTCGATGAGCGACGCTTTTCCCATCGTGATGTGATGGCCACACGTGGCCACGTATGGCCACACATGGCCACGCCAGGATGCTTTGGGGTCTTCCAACTGGCCGCCCGTCTGTTTTTTCTCCGAGTGGACCAGTGAAGGCTTCGAAGGCGAGAAGGAAATGGCATGGAATGACTGAATGGCTGAAAGGGATATGGGATGTAATATGGGGCCATTGTGATGGTGGGGCACTGTGAGATTATTTGACTTCCGGTCCTTTTGAATAATCCTTGCTTTTCCTGTCCTTCACTGGGACATTTTTTCTCCGTTGTATCGGTGCCCTATCTGGGATGTACAAGTATTTGAGGGTGGCGACAAGGAAGCACTGTTTCTGAGTGGTATCCGGAATACTGAGTGCAATGAACCGTTTGGTGCTATGGTTTCTTGGGCTGGCAGTTGCATTGTGACTACACGATGATGTGGATGCAGATCCTCTACTCTACTAGTCCTCTAGCTAAAAATGTGTTACCTCCCACATCATCCTACTCGTGCCTTTGTGTGACAGGCTTCCTGTGTTGCCCAAACACTTCCTGGTGTGTCACGCACGGCTCCCAGGGGGAAATGCTGGTCAAATAAGTCAAACGGTTTGGGCGAGATCTGATAAGTTTCTTTGAAGGGTCAAACACAGAGGTTCTTTGTTTGGCCTTTCATACCTGAAGTCGATTGAAGTCGAGGTTCTGAGGACTGCCCAGAGCTAACCTCCGAAGCGTCAGGACTCCCAGGGTGCATCTGGATATATCTGGATGCATTTTGCAGTTTTTTGTTTTTCCTGAGTACGAGCCATGTGGGTGAAAGAAAATGTCATGTTGTTACCCTCGTCATGACGATGCGAAATGCTGCATTAGTATTTGACGGCTTTGATGGCAAATGTTGGGGAAACATGATTTGAAAATATTTGAAATATTATTTGAAATGTATAATTTTATAATGATTATACGTGGGTACTGTATGGTACTGTATGGTACTGTATGGTACTGTATGGTACTGTATGGTACTGTATGGTACTGTATGGTCCAATGGTACTGTATGGTACTGTATGGTACTGTATGGTACTGTTATGTTGTACGACTTTGTGTCATATGTCATCCACTTTCTTGCAGCCAACATATTCATGAGTGAGGTCCATCAGATCGGACGCCTTGGTGGAGTATATCCCAAACAGGGTACCTGCTCAAGGCGTGGAAATCGGACCCGGAAAAGTTTCAGACCAGTTTGCTGAAAATATTGCCATATTGCTATATATTGCTTTCATTTTGTGGTTACATGATGTTATGTCATGTTACAATATGTTACGCTACCTTGGATTGATGCGGGATGATGATTTGGAAAGTAGCCTCCTGGAGGGGTGTGTAGAAACCTCCACTTGTTGAATGAATTGTCATGGACATATGAGAAAGCCATCGGAGGACTCCGCGTACTCCAGGCTGCAAGCTGCTATTGTCTCTGTTGTTTCCTTCGTTGCTTTGTTCTCCTTCTTTGAGAGATGCCCAATGGTCTTTTTGTGGCAGGATCCCTCAGACCCGCAAAGGAAGAGGCCTTGCGCAACCAGCAGGCTTCTAGCCAGTGGGCACCATTCTTGCCGCTCACCTGCGGTGTGAGCCAAAGCTATGGTATGAAATAAATTTGCGAAGTAACAATATATTATATATGTATATACATATATATATACACATACATTTACATATATGTGTAGTATGTATATAATTGTATATACATACACACAAAACATTAACTTTCCTCAGAACCATCCGATGTACGGCCGAAGCCTCAAGCGCTGCTAAACCTGGCTAAGGTGTGTATATAACCGTGTATATATAATTATATATATAACTATATAATATATATATATATTTATAATCTTATATATATATATATCATTTTATATATAGTTATATATATATATACATAATTGTATGTTACATGTTATTGATGCAGCTTGAGCAATGGCCCAGTTTCATTTCCATATACAATGTCAGGAATTTATAAACTTATCACCGTGGATGATTCACATCCCCTGTTCCCACTGCAGAATAATGGCATTCAATCAGGGTTTCAGGCCACGTCTCACTTTGCAATCCATCAGACGCTACTCCAGTCAGTCGACTGCCTCTTTCGGCGCCTGTTTGTGTTCAGTCGATGAAGATACATGCGTGATTTTGCTTAACCGGTCAATGCTACTACAATTTTTAGCCCCAGCCACAAGAAGATAAAAATCCAGCGGTGTCTATGTCTCTTTTTTGGCACATTCTTCAGCCCTACAGAACTCATGTCAACGCAATCTGCTTAAAGTTAGAATAGCATCAGTAGATCTGCCGGAATCAAGTCTGACGTTTTTGACCTCCGGTTCTTCATCCGAAGCAGCTGAGGATACCTGATGTAGTACCACGAGAAACAGATCCTAGAGAGTTTAGGTGGGCACCTGCTTCTGGATCCGTGGAACAGGGAGAGTCTAAAGTATGTCGTATGTTGCGGTTACGGTTACGCACGTTTACGTCAAGTTTCCACGTCCACCAAAAATGAACAGAGGCTATGGATTTTAATCCTAGCTTGGAAATTGAGCATGGACCTACGCTTGGTGTATTTGGTGCTGGGTTTCAAGAGGTTTGTTTGATTGGTCGAACCAGCACGCATGTTTAAAAGTCTCGTAGAAGAGCGGACCATGCCAGTAAATATCCACATTTTGATGATTCCATTTCCGCGTTCTGTTTGTATACATCCTGGCTTAATTTTTTTGTGTGGGGGTTCTTGTCTTGTGATTTTTTTCGTCGAGAACGCACATGTCCCTAGCAACACTTGTCCTTGAGGCCTTCATTCCTGGGTTGAGCACAGTGGACATTGATACTGTACATTACCTCAGCCTTTAGGTATACCCTCCAACCACAATGGGCCCGAGACTCTTTTGCTGTGCTGTTGAAGTATGTCGAAGTAGGGTCCATGTCAGTAAAAGGACGGTCCTTGATCTTAATTAAGTTTGACAGAATTTGCATAGCTGGTCAACCGCTTCACTGTTTATGGTGAATTCATGTGAATTCCTTGCCAGCGCTCCCAAGCTTGACCATACTAGACCAACGTAGCTTGTGGCTGCGGCCAAGTACGTCTATTCATATCTATATTATCTATTCATGATCCTTCACGCGCTGTTCTAAGTTCCACACTGCCACTCCTAGAATAAATCCAGAAAACTTGCCCCCTTGGACTATCATAGATTCGATTTGTCGTGGGTTTGCACCTTGTCTGCCCTGCAGTCGGCGAGAGTCCCTGGACTCAGTGGAATCGCTGGACATCGTCGGCCGCGGGGCGACCAGAGGGTCGTCTGCACCGCAACTTGGCAGACAAATCTTGCGCTGTGAATCTTTCACGGTTCTATAAAAGTTCTATAAAAGTTCTAATCAGAAGTTCGATTTATTTCGATTGTATCTGCTCTCCTCCATCCTCTTCCATCCTTTTCCTGCACTTCTGCACCCTTTGTAGGGCTCCGGCCTAGGGACGGGGTGGAATCCCCAACAAAGCCTTTGATCGTTGTGTTTTTTTCCATGGAATTTCGTGGTCCACGGATGAACAGAAGCGCTAATTGGGAAAAACAAGTTGGAGACCTTAGGAAAAAATGCAAGGGTTTCTTGATGGTATTTGTATGCATTTGTAAGATTTTGTAAGTTCCAATAGGGAGTTTCTGAGGTTAACAATCCTGGATGCTTCTCCAGTGCCCTCCAGCCATGAAATGGCTGTTACAGGCGAAGTGGCAGTGTTTTTCTTCGGTCAGTGACGACACATGAAGAAAGTTCACTCTTTGAGCCCAGAATGCCTCCTAGCCCACGGAGGGTATCACGTTATTTGCCGAGCGACTGTTTGATAGCTATTCACTGGTAGAATCAAGTCCACGTACACCAAGTCAAGGAGTGTGGTCATGAGACTTACCCTCACCTTCTTCCTGCTTGGAATTTGAATGTATGACAATGGAAACCTGCCTGACATGTTGGACCCTTTTTGTCTACACATGTTCGAGTTTCTTTTGTGCTGGACAATTGCTTGTGTGGCGGGGGTGTTGAGGGACAAAAAGATACAAAAAGTAGAGTTGGGAAGTTACTACACCGTTACTGTCCGTTACTACTGTAATTTACTGATATTTACTGTAGTTATTCGATGTTAGTTTAACCTCAAGTCTGACAGTGGTGAGGTCTCTGTTAAAGTGACCACGGCAGGCGAACCCAGTTGGCGGGTAGCAGCCATGTGCGGCTCTGGTGGATCGGTACTTGCCCACGCCTTAGTCGACCGATGTCCTGCGGATGTCGAAAAATTTCATGTCCTCGGAGGAATTAACAATTACCATCTGGTTATTTATCATAGCCATGGAAAATGACCCATTTATAGATGGTTTACCAAAAAAAAAAAGTGGTGATTTTCCATGTTAAATAACCAGATGGTAACCAATATGAAAACCCGCATGTGTATCCCCAGATGCCATGGGATGCCATAAAAAAAGGCTACACCTGAAAAGCCCCCGAGCCAGGTGGGTGAGGAGTTTCACCCTGAGTTGGGCGACGTCGTGGCATCTTGTCCCAATGGTTAAGCATCCGAATCGGTTAAGCAAAACACCATGAGATGACGACTGCACTGATGTTGAAGCACAAAATTATGAAAATGATTGAATGCTTTCTGATTGAATGAAACCTTTGTCAATTTTGTCAAGCTTGTGCTTGTCGGTGAAATTTCAAAGGCTGTAGCAGCTGTGGTTGTCGGCATGTATTGCCGAATGCATCCATTAAATCAATATGAAATCATTTGAAATCCTTATGAACTCCTCATTTGGGTGTTTTTGATTTTTTTTGCATATTTTTGGCATGAGGCCTGCGTGGGCAACGTGATGCTGCTGAAACGTGGGCAGCAAGTTCTGCTCTGCAGATACCCTGCATATGCCCAGATGGTTCGAGCGCCAGCGGCAGCATTGGTCTGCCTCGATATTGATGTCTTAGTATGTCTCAGTATTCTTTGTCGACTAGAGCACAGGCATTGGTAATATTTGCTTGCCAGTACTTCAGTACTAAACAGTAGTGCTTGCTGATTCCGTTTTTGCACTGGTTCAAACAACCTTCGCGATGAGTTTCCTGATCAAGGTTTGATTGTCTTTTCCTGGGTGGGCACTTGGTGTATGCATGCGTATTCAAAATGACATGGTGGTATATAAGTGCATGATAGTGCATGTAAATGTTGCAATTCAAACATTCAACTGAGACGAGGAACTGCTGTTGTAAGCACAATCCTGTACAAAGCGAGGCGCAGGCTTGCGGCACCATTCCTTACCAAAAAGTCACCAGGGTACTTAACGATGGTTGAACGTGGCATCAGTCCAGTAGAATAGCATAAAAGTTCGTTGCATGCAAGAGACCATTTCTAGAACCAAACTCATCTGTTGAAGATATTGGCAAGAAGCTATCATCGCTACCCCAGCTTAAGCACTCAGGTGCAATACTTCTGCAATCGCTTGCTGCTTGCTGAGAGCATTCAGCCTTGTTGAGGTTTATGGGATTGTAGTTCGCTGCTCGTATTGGTTCTTTGATTTTCTTCGCTTCTACAGCAACAGGGGTGGCAGGTTCTGGATCGTATCTATAGCCACACAGCAAAGCTATCTTACTTAATCTCCAATTCAGTGCAATACCTAGACATGTCTAGACAAGCATTTGAACGTATTTGAACGTATTTGTCATTGGTTTCCGTCGGCCACGGGTGATAGTGCAGGAGTGCATCCTGGAGAGACTGTAAAGATCTGTCAAGTCTTTTGCAGGTCTAAAATTCACCTCCACATTGATTCTAGTTGTGGCCAGCGACTGCCGAGGAAATCTGAGGGCGACTGTCAGCAGTTTTCCTCCGACTGGCAAGTGCCACTCCGTCAAGAAGAAGCTTTCATGGACGCGCAGCAGCATTGCGGTCAGGGCACGTGCGGGAATCAAAAGTTGGCCCTGCAGCGCCAACCCAAGGGCTGAATGCCGACTTGCTGTAAAAAAATCGCATCCCAGTGTACCATTTGTACCATTGTGTTAGAGAGGAATGATCCGAAAGCTCTTGCAGGAGTTGTTCCTTAAATACATTACAGATGAATTGATTTCCAAGAAAGATATCCATCTCTGCATGGCGCTATCGCCGACAAAGCTGAGGAGAGTCGAAGGGCATCGTAAGATAATAAATGACTTTATTTATATACATATATCTGCAATTATCTGCATATGTATGAATGAATGAATGGATGAATGTATGCATGCATGCATGTATGTATGTAACTATGTCTGTTTGTCTGTCTGTCTATGTATGTATGTAATGTTATGTTATGTTATGCTATGTTATGTTATGTTATGTTATGCTATGTTATGTACGAATGTAATGTAATGTAATGTAATGCAATGCAATGCAATGTAATGTAATGTAATGTATATATATACATATGTATACATAAATAATCTGTAATCTAAATATGATATATATATATATATATAAGAGGATCCCAAGCTGAGTGTTTGGCTATTCTCACTGGCTCATGTATCAGTCAAGCCCTGAGGATGTTAGTGGACTCTCAGCCATTTTTCAAAGGCGCTAAACTTGCTCGAGTATGGTTACAATTTCTGAATTGAAACGGTTGTGCCTCACATTGCAATGAACATTGCTCCTTTTGTCAAAGTGTTTGATGCATCCAGGATTCCTTGGCGTCCTTCCTGGACTGCCGGCTCGCTGCCGCCGCCAGGAGGGTAGTCAGTCTGCAATGACCTGATTCGTTATCTCCATTGATCTCCTGTCATTTTGGGATGTTCTACAGGCGCATCATGACGCATCCTTTGAACTGTCTAACTTCCTAAAACATCCTAAAACCTATGACTCTTCAAAGAGCTCGCAAATTTCCGTGCCAAGTTCTACGCATCAAGCCATGATCTGAGTACTTACTTGATAATACCCAGCATGGTATATAACTGGTTGTGTTTCGTCGTCGAAATAACAGAAGCTACAGGAAGAAATGGGGATATTGCACTAAGCAGTTGTGAATTGGATATGATGCATCCACTTAATATCCACTCAGTGGGATTACCAATTGAAGAAAATTGCAGTTTGGTCTCAAAGGTATCGTGCTTATGTTGGCAACCTTCCAATTCGCCGGAAAGCTGATTAGCAGGAGCCTGATGCACCCTGGAGTGTCCTACTCCTCCTCTGGACTTCAGTCTAGCAGCACTTTGGCACAGTACGGCTTTGAATTGAAGAAGTGACGGTGCAGTTGCATCCCTGCCAATCCGAAGACACTAGGACGTTTTGAGAAGTTGCTAGCAGACAAGATTCACAGGGTGCTTGGATTGAGCAGGTGTATCAGTTCATGGAGTGAATCAAGGTATGCACTCAACCTTTGTTCAGACACTTGGATGATTGATGCAATCCGGATAACGGGATGTTCTGGCTTGGTCCTTTGATCCACTTCCTTTGCAGCTTCAGGTTTGCATCTCTGGCAGGATGCTTGCCCCCAGAGCTATATGGCATCATTGACTACGGCGGCCAATATGTGGAGTCTTGGATGTGGAAAGGAAGCCGATGATGCTGTCAATCGATCTCAAAGAAATGATCAGCTTTATGTGGTCTATGCGGCCTAAACGCGTGCAGTGTTTGCTGAAAAATCCAGTACAGGACATTCTTTAGACTTTCTTGAGGCGTCTTTAGGCCAAGACCCTGCTCCAGTGCCATTTGGTAAAAGCATGCTGTGCGCAAGGCTTGTTTTGCATGGTGACCTTTTGTGTAGTTCTCGCTTTGGTCCATCTGCAAATTCGGTCCAACTGTCTAAGAGGCTGAAATGTAAGGGAAAATGTCTCGATCGAAGCAAGCTGTATAAGTATTCTGAGTCTGTCCTGATAAAGAAAATGTGAGATCCATATAGATCTATCACAACTCTGATCCAATTCCACATGGCAGTGTCAGTGGAGTTCTCTTCCCCAGAGCTCCGCAACACAGGAAGGCAGTGATCAACGGCTACAGCGGGGGGCCACTTTTAGATTTGGTACAGGCTGGTGCCAGCTGGTGGCAGGGGCAGGGAGGATCCAGAGACCTCGGAGCCGGGGGCGTGGCAAGCTTCCGTTGGGCTTCACTTAGACCAGTGAAGGCTCGTCAGAGCCAACGCGACGAATGTATGACAGGGAATAAAAATGAATAAAATGGATGACGTTGAAATATCCAGCAAGATGGCACTTTTGCATTCGTGAATAAGAATCCCCACTAGCCATTTCAGGACCATCTCTGGTTTGTAACTAGTCTGATCAATCTCAGAAGCACTGCCACATTCTATGCGAAGGTCCCACTTAATTTGAAGCAGTTCTGAACAGTGCCCCAAACATTCCCACAGGATTTTTGGATATTTTTGGCTGCAGGTGAATCGCGCATTGCCACCAAGCAACTTCGAGCACCTTGGCCTTGGTGAGTGCCCAGACCCTTCCACAACACGTTATCTGAACAAATTGAAGGCTAAAAGATTCAAAAAGCTTGAAAAAGACAAAGGAAGCAGTGAGGCGTTGACTAAATAAGAGGATGACTGATACACATTTGGGGAATCCATGGGAATCCAGAGTGTACGAGGGCTGTCAAGGGCAACGCGGATAGCGATTGGCGGCACAAAATTGCCTGGAGTCGCAGAGTCTCAACAGACCAGCACAGGCGCCAGCCTGCCAGCATTTCATGAACAAACGACCAGCATTGCAGCTTTTTCGTTTCCAACTCAGACACATGACGCCGATTTCAAATTTGCCACAGAATTATCGTTACATGCGATGTTGATAGCACCGGTCAAAGAATACGACACTGAAGGCCATGTGAACCGGACGATGCCATGCACACCTCCTTGGTTCTAACATCATGGTTGGTAGCCTCATTAGATGCAAATTCAGGTAGACTTACTGTATTTACATAATCTTGCATATCCATTGGGATAAAGGCACACATTCATATCCACACACATGTTAAAACAGTAGCAATTCCATGTATATAAATGCGACATTGTTCTTATTGCCAGTGTGTCCCTGCTTTGCCCACAAGGCTTTGCCCACAAGGGTCCCACCCCCAAATAAATTTAACGCCGGTGTTTTTATGCCTGTTCGTTCAGAGATCCTTGCACTTTGTATGTGTTACATTGTGTTACTAGCATTTACTAACGAGATTGATTCCTTGTGGGTTAACATGGTTAACCTTGCCTGGGATCCTGAAATGTTGTGAAAATGTCATGAAATGTCCAGAGGTTGGCTATGAGCAACATGTGCATCGTTCCGGAGGGTATGAACTCCAGTGACGGTCATCTCCTGGAACTTGGAGCGACGCTGGGCAGATTTCCAATGGGGCTGTGCAGTTGGTTTCTTTGATTATTTTAACAATAGATAACAATAGAACCTAGGTGCTATGTGAAAAATGTGAAAATTGATAGAATTTGCACATACATGTGTAGTGTCTATGTATGTTTATCCAGCGTGTAATGCAATGTAATGCAATGTAATGCAATGTAATGCAATGCAATGCAATGTAATGTAATGTAATGTAATGTGGTGTAATGCAACACAACGCAATGCAGTGTAGTGTAGTGCAATGTTGTGTAATGTAGTGTAATGTAGTATAGTGTAATATATAAACACATAGATCAACCTCAACCTACCCATACACATACCTATGCACGCGCATTTAATCGCATATATATATACATATACATATACATATACATATACATATACATACCATACCATACCATACCATACCATACCATTACATACATACATACATACATACATTACATACATTACATACATTACATACATTACATACATTACATTACATTACATTACAGTACATTACAGTACATTACATTACATTAATACATACATACATACATACATACATACATACATACATACATACATACATACATACAACCATTACCATTACCATTACCATTACCATTACCATTACCATTACCATTACCATTACCATTACCATTACCATACCATTACTTTACATTACATGACATGACATACATACACGCAGTGTCTCTTCACTCAGGCACAAGTGCATATTAACGCAGGTACACTCACAGCTAAAATGTCATGCTGCTGGGAAGAGTTCACAGATGTCAATCAGGGAGACTGCAAAATGGGTCAAATGCTGTTGGCATGAACAGGAGGCCGGGTAGGCAATGTCCATGAAACACACATTGATAAAAGGGATTAAAAGACTAGATGGACCACTCGACCGCAACTCGACAGACACCTAGCTTGGGCACGGCAATTTCATGGCCCCCTCGCAACAAAATCTGCTGTCATTTCCACTTGAGCCCTCCAACCGCGAGCTGTTTGCAAATTGGAATTTTAAATGAAGACCACCGGTGAATCATACCTTGATTCAAAAAACATTCTGAGGCCGCCCGCAAATGCAGCTTGGCACAGATGAGTTTTTGATTGTCACGGTTTTGTTGGATCATGCAGCAAAGACCGTGGGTTTTTTTGCAAAAAAATAATTTGTGCAAGTGTTTGCTTTGCTCAGAACACCCGTCACCAACTGCGTTTCCATGCAAGGAATGTCTCTAGATCCAGTGTGCCTGTGTGTTTGTGTGTGGGCTGTCTGACTTATCTTGTCTAAACTTCATCATATGGCACACGGACTATCAGGCAAGGCTGGGCACAGATTTGTTGGAGACCTTTTCGGTTCACCAGGCGTCCAGCAGATGAGTTTTTTCTCTTTGACAATAAAGTGGCAAAAATGAAGAAAAAAAAAGTGTCAGAATACGTTCAGGCTTTGCAGCATGTAGAATCGATGTTCATAGTACATCATAGTACATCATAGTACATCATAGTACATCATAGTACATCATAGTACCGTACATCATAGTACTGTCATAGAGTTGTCATAGCACATGAATTTTCTAAGGCCTTGGGCCTTGGATCACTGGAAGCCTTGGAACTGCCGCCTGCTTTGGTACCCTCCCGTGGCCTGGCGCGAATTTTCACGTCATCTCCATGCCTTTTTGTAATTTTGTGTACATCACAATACATCACAATACATCACAATGCCCAAATGATCCAAATGCCAAATGCGCATGATTTGCACATGGACATTCGCACAATGCTTGATGCTGCAGTTGGTACTGTACATTTTAGTACAGTTTTGTCTCCGTATTATTGTCCGTTGTAGGCTTCCAGGTACAGGGTCCCACGATTGCACTGGGTTCCTTGGTGTTGAAAATACTAGTATGTAAAAAGATGTATTAAAATTGTCAAAGGCTGCTCGAGGCTAAACGTTGAGGTTCGAGGTAGAAGTACAGTTTTGGAGGTTGTGACAGTTCGACGTAAAGGGTCCAAGGAGACATCCGAAGAAGTGACAATGTGTCATGCAGGTCAGTGGGTTTCTTAAGCAAGCATGAGTTAACGTGAATCAGCCACAAGCAAATGACACTGCGAATTGAGGATGATGGATGGATTTATCAAGGCATACATGGATGACACATCTGAAATCATGTGCTCCACATATCTCGGTCACTCTCGGTCCATCAGTGGCAAGGACCCCAGCTTTGCCAGCCAAAGCAGGTAGTGACTTGGCGAGCCCGAAGTCGGGTGAAGTCTCGGATTGCCACCCAAGTGCCAAACAATCCAAAAATAACTGGATCGATTCTGGCAGATTTCCCATGATTTTTTGAGTGGTGCTTGATGCGCTTGGTTTGTCTCGAGCTGTCAATCCCAATTGATTCCACAGGCGTGGTCTTCTGGTCGAGAGCTACCCTGCATTCCATCAGAAGATCTCGAGGAGGAGTGGCATAGCTTGGCACCTGGAGGTTTTCTCAAGTTTTGTTTCCGGAAACGTTTCAGTTTCTGGAGAGAAAGGCCGGCAACCTAGACCTCACCGCAAAACTAGTACATCAACCCTGAGCACCATTTGCAAGATTACTGTTTCTTTGAGCGCACTTGCCAGCAAGTGCACTGTTGCTTCGATGTCATGCCTATAGCAAATACCAAAGTAAACATATGTGGATTTGTTTGCTATATCTTTACATAGATAATTGCACACACAGACAGACACAAATATGCACTTCAAACTTTGTTCTATGTATATATATATACACATACACTCTATTATATATGTAATATATATATATACGTATATATATATATGTACATATTCTACATATACATATTCATAATGTGTATATGTATATTACATACATGCATGCATGCATACACACAGACATACATATACATATACATTTACATATACATACATACATACATACATACATACATATATCTATATACATATATATATATATATATATATATGTTCCAGCGTTCCAACCCCCCGCCCCCCCCCATCATCATGGGTCAGCCATGTGAGACATGTGAGCTCCTGGGTCCCTGCTGGCTGCAATCTCCAGGATGCGATAGTCCACGGGGAGGCGGTCGCCGAGGTCAGGGAAAAAGTTTCCAGAGCTTCGATAGTGGAGCGATGCAAATCTTGGAAACCTTGAGGGCGCATTTGCTGGGGGCTTTAGAATTTGACAGATCTTATTGTGTATGTTTGCTACTGTAAGAACAACACTAACCTGTGATGGTAGCTTGTGCTTACACATCAAAGTTCGTTTATATGTCATTTCTAGCAGGGTCGGAATACTGTCAGTCGAAGGGAGAGATCGATTGTTCTGGTATTAATGTGAGAGAGATGGAAAAGGCTTGCACGGTACCACCACCACCACAGTCAAGATTTTAGACATGGTTGATGAAAAGGCAAGAAACAGCAACCTGGTCAAAGATTTCGCGCTTCATGTTGAAGCTCTCAGCAGCTTCTCCATTCAGGGTCATAGTCTTCCATTGCCTGATTAGTTCAGAATACTTGTGCTTCGTGGTCCCTCCTCTAGTGGTCCAAACCACCCAAGCAAGTGCAAAGTGCAAAGTGCCAAAGCAACACGTAGCAACAAGAGCGTAGCTGAATGCATTTCACAATCTTCTAGCTTCGCCGTTGCCAATGAAATCTTGTTGCTTCCCACGCCACCAAAGAAGATGCTTCAGCATCCCAGATGCCGCTGAGCTCATCTCAGTTCCCAGCTGAGGCACCAAAGAGTTCGAAGATGCCTCAGAAGCCAAGTACGGCACCGCCAAAGGTGCCAAGGTCAGCCGTGGTCAGCCCGTCTAGCTCGTGTAGCCCATATTGAAATCAGGCTCAAGGCAATTGATCTTCATGTTTCTACACCATGCTGCACCAAGACACACTTCTGACGCACATGCTGTGGAAAAGGCAGAACCGAAAGCAAGGCTATGTTTTGGTCATGTCACGCCCTGATTGACCTTTGAAAGGTAGGAGATTGATGGTTTTTCAATGTTTGCTCAAGGGATGGGTGATATTGCAATTGGCTTGTGCATTTCCAACCAGCATTCGTGAACGACATGTGAACGAGATGTCCAAAGGGAAGGTTGCGCAGGGTAGCAGCGGACACGGTGTCTCAAGATGTCTCAAGAGCTCCAGGAACTTGCAGAGTCAGCTGAGCAATGCTGTGCAGATTTACTGTAATGCAGGGGTTTCTTGAAGGAATTCTGCTGGAGATTAGCGATGATGCTGTGTTGAGTTGCGATGACACTGTGATGAAGCAAGTCTTTCAGAACTGTGTGTGAAACAGGCTTCCCTCCCCGCAGGCCTCATATGCGAAAAGTAAAGACAGAGGTGCAGACTGGTGGGAACTGCTTCGTGCCTAAAGGGTGGAAGTGAGCGTTGATAAAGGCGTTCGAGCCAAGAGCCCTTGGGATTCGCCTGTTGACGCCCAAGATGTTTCACAAAAGTGGATTGGCTCAATCCCAAGGCGACGCTTCCAAGAAGGTACAGTAGTACTCAGTAGATCTCAGTAGTGTCCAATCATTGGGCTGCAGTTCTCCTTTCTGTTGAGGATCCATGTCTTCTTCCAAACCTCTTAAGAAGGCTCAGACAAAGCTGTTGAACCAACGATACGGAAAAGAATAATTATCCGAAACTACCCCGCGTTAGGTTGTGCCCGTGCTAGGCCGTTCCCGAGGAGGACTCTGACCGACAGGATCCAAAAAGACAAAGAGACTTGGCAGGGGATTGCAGGAATTAACTGTGACTCTGATTATCTCTGATGATATAGCATTCATCAATCCTTTTAGGTACCGGTGCAGTCCCATATCATGAAGGTGTCCTTTGATGTTTGGGAATGTTCTAAATTTAAAGATTGTAAAGTTCGACTGCTCCTCTTGGAGGAAGGGACAGCGCAGTCTTCGCCCAGTGTCCTATACTGCCCTTTGATGAAGATGTTTTCCAGCCCACAGCCAAAGAGTGATAGCCGCAGCAAAGATATTTTGCGCAGTGTATCGCAGTGTCATTTGACAACACGAAAACCATGTTTTTCAGCAGTTACAGGAAACTTTCGACAATCAGATGCGGAGTAGAGGGTTGTGCTGTGCTGGATGCAACCCGATGACACATCATGATTAGATAATGGTGAATTCACTCAGGAGATCACAGCTTGAACCGCAAGTTCGAGGAGCCATGTCCGCGGCCAAGACAAGACGCCGCGCCAGTGGAAGCTTGGAATTTGCTTCAATGGGCCAGGCATGCCATTCGATGCAAATGATGATATTATAAAATACTACGTAGTCTTTCATAAGCATAATCTACAGTAATGATGAATCAACATGAATCACATTTGCATTGCGATCTCCTCAGTGTCTTCCACTTCCCGGTCAGACCATTTTGGTGACCTGTATTTTGTCGTGTTACCATTGAACCGCTCAGGAAGACAGCAAGCGAGCCCGCACCCGTCCCCGAAGCCTCTCTGGTGCTGGCTCGGGCCCGCCATGCCCGCCCCCGTTTGGACTTCCGCCCAAGGGCGGGGCACGTCTCAGCCGCGGCGGCCGTCACCGCACCGCTATCGTCGCAGCGGCTGCCCTTGGTTTGGAAGTTGAGGCGATCCCGGCGGGGAGCAGCGAACGAGTCAGGAGCCATACACGGCACCGGGCTGCGATCGCAGAGTCACGTACCTTGTGGGAAGATAGCGCTGAAAGCGAAGCTTGCGTGGGATCTTCTAGCGGCCCTAGCTTGAGGCGAGTGCAGTCCTTGCCTAACAACGCAATGGAAAAAGATAGAAGCTTTGCTGGGCGGCCAAAAAGACACCAGCGGAGCTTGGAAAGAAGCATTGACAAGGCCTGACAAGGTTTGGTATGCATGAGGTAGAAACCTGGGTGGAGCGTTTGGGATCTGAACGGTGGGTGTTGGAACTAGCGCAGATGAAGCAGATGTGGTTGGAGATTTGCTTTGGCAGCTTGAAGAAGTTCAGATCTCATGTACGCGCCCCAGGCTATCACGAGTTCTAAAGTTGGCTCAAGGAGCTTCCCTCTCTAAAATATCTAAACAGTATGGGCTGAAAGTTGGAGCTGAGGAAGTTGTAGTCTTGAAAAACAAGCATAAGAAATAAGAATATATAATCGAGAAATATTGAGAATTATCAACAGGCTTCTCTGTCAGACTTTCAGCCTGTCCGTGGTCCTGCGCTTCTTCAAATGAAAAGCCAGCCACATAACACAAGAACAGCACAACAGCTGGAGTTGCTGCAATGAAAAGGAGCCCTTGCTTGACCTCTTAATGAATATTGATTTGCGTTGTTTGTTGGCATGGTTTCCATTTGGTTCTCAGCATCATTTAGCGACTCCTGAAGACGCCTGAAAGGCACGCTCAGCTGTACAGATTTGTGCCTAAATCCAGTTCAGAAAGTAATGTGTTCATGAAACCTGTGCGAGCCATGGTATTGCACCATTCATTGTTGGAATTTGATCTATTTTATTCTTGAACAATAATATAATCTATTTGGTCGTATTTCAAAGCTTTCGCCCTCCAATAAATATATTTTGCCTATAGAAAAATAATGAAAAATGGGATCAGTGCATACCAATACACATCAATACACTATTTTCAAAGGAATCATTGCCCAAGGCTTTGCACGAATTTCAATAACCTTTAATAGTTACCGTACGCACGAATTTATCAAAATATTAATAATATTCAATATTATTCAATTCACATTCATATTTTGATAATAAAATAAATTTATAATAATAATAATAATTGTGTCTTTGATATTGTAAAAAATTGTTTATTATAATATATATATAATAATTAAAAATAAATTGAATCATTATTTTAAAATAAAATAATATGATTATGAAAAATATATATAATAATGTATATTATTAATATTATTAATATATATAATAAATAATATACATAAATATAGATATATAAATATATAAATATAAATATATATAAATATATATATAAATATATATATATTATA
>Ga0126342_10002188_pt1 | contig 29862 bp, 20 predicted proteins | sample Cyp1metagenome_FD_92528 | JGI IMG/M metagenome (GOLD analysis project Ga0126342, IMG submission 92528) | Coral microbial communities from Lord Howe Island, Old Settlement Bay, Australia - Cyphastrea 1 metagenome | ecosystem: Host-associated > Invertebrates > Cnidaria > Coral ...
ATATAATTTTTATATATGTTTATGGTGGGATATCATAATATATATATAATATATTATATATATATATACATAATATATATAATATATATAATATATATATAATATATATATATATATAATAAGCGTTTCTTTTAATACACCAACCGACATCCCAGGAGCCTGGGCCCTACCTCACCCCAAACCGTTTGGCCGGCCTCCGAGGACGAGCCCGGCTGGATTTCGGAACAGACCAACTGCTCCTTGGGCGCGAAGCCGAAGGGGTTCTTGTTCACCTGGCGCGGCAACGGTGGGATGGACACAGGTTGGACATGGGGAAAATGGGGGAAAATATGGGATGGACATCAGGTGTTTAGTAATACAAGTTTGTGAAATCAAAAAAAATATCAAAAACATGTTTGTGAAATCAAAAGTTGAAATGAATCGAGATGACACAATAAAACAATAACATGTAAATGCAGTTTATGTATGAAAGGGAAAGCATTATTTCCAGATCTTTCCAGATTGTTTAATAAACTACTTTATTCATGCATCTTTTTGTTTGATTCAGAAACAGGCTAGAAGTGGTGGGGTTTTCTTGTGGATGTCAGAACGGTCAAAGAATCACGCATGCACGGGCAAGATGCACTAGAATTATGTGTCATTTTGAACGCGTTCGATCAAACTGTTCAATATTGCATTGTTTGACGGTTCAAACATGATTTTCTTTACTTTGCTTTTGCTTCGCACATATCCATTATAGTATCAAGGCTCCAGCAACTGGACGCAACTCAGTAACTGACCCCTTCACACCGTAGAATAATGTAGAATCTCTTGGGCCACGTCCCAACAACTCACGGGGCAAATAGTCAGAAAACAAATGCACCTACACAACTCTCCAACACTAGGTATGAATAGTATGAATTATGACCCAAAATGATCCGCACAACTCATGAACTGCATCACAAAATTAAGTTTATCTCCAAATGCTTAACAACAACAGACTTAATTTACTCCATCATCATTTTAGTTCACGTGACCAGCTGGCCCTACCTGGATGGCGAAACCACTCAGAGGTCCGGAGCTGTGGTTGCTAAAAGTCATCATCAGGGTGGGCGTGCCTGTTGAAGCCGCCCGCGGCTTGGATGGCTTGGATGGCTTGGGGGATCCCATCAAAACTGATGAGAACAAAGCGATTCACCTACCACCAAGGTTTGTCATTCAGATCTATCCTTTCAGGAAAGGCTGGCAATGCAAAATCCCCAATTGTAGATGATCTTTTTTCACCTCCAGGAAGATAGAAATGATAGAAACGTAAAGTCCTACTACAAGAGTGACCAGTTCCTTTTATATCATCCGGGCTGTTGTTATCTTCCAATCCATTGGATTTTCCCATGGCTGCCACGCTGGTCCGTGCCTCGCTGTCTGGCAAAAGCCGCTGACACTGCGAAGCCCTGCTGCCCGTGTTGCCCCGCTTGCCTTGGCAGAAATTCATATATAATATATGTGGATATATGTGGATATATAAATATATAGGACATTTATAAACTGCAATATATCTACATATATGAAATCCCTAGTCTTTGCTGGTGATATCCTTCATTTGTAGTCATTTTTCTCAGACCCACGCCCCATTTTCAAGTGGAACCTTCCCCCATTTTCAAGTGGAACCTTCTATCCTTGTTTCAAATGACACATTTGGGTGTGTTTGAACATGGGGGTTAATTACCCCTTATATATAGCAATTGGCAATTGCCATTGGCAAAAATCATATTTTTTACATTTTTTACATGTTGCCATAAACATCTCAATAAACAATAGTTCAATAGGCAATTGTCATAAAAGGGCCGTGTCATTGGCAATTGGCAATCGTCATTGGGACTAGTCGGAGCATTTGGGGTTCCATAGATCCGTTGCCAGTTGCCAGATCTCTAACTGCTCACAGGAGACACGCTGCTGACCAGTAGTTTGGGAAAGTGTAAAAAACATTATAATATATATATAATTAGATCAGGCTTTGTTAGGCTCCGTTGTTGAATAATAATATATATATATATATGTAAGTGTTGTATATACAGTGAATGTCTAAGCTGACTGGAAACCATATAATATGTTGAACCCCTTCATTTGTTGGCGAATATCTCTATTCTTTGGAAGATAAAGGAATAGGACCCATTTTCTTTACGTGTTTCAACCATCAGCTTATTTTTTTTTCTGATCCAAGCCCGATTCATTGCTGGTGGACCATTGTATTTTTTGTTGGCTCCACAACTTGGTGCTTCATCCTACTTAGTCTGTGGTTTTTTTTACCCCAGGTGTAAGTGGATTAACCCTACTTATCCACCTGAATTCACTGCGGTTATAACCTACTTAGTGGGGTGAGCCACCAAGTATGTTCAACACAACTATGGAAAATCACGATGTGTTTCTATGTTTAAAAGAAAAAAACATTTCTATGGCCATGCTCAGTAGCAAACTGTTACTTTACAAGAGGGTAACCCATGATATCACTAATCATCATTGATACTGTAATCATGATTCACCACTATCATTGATTATCACTGTATATTATCCCTATTGGTCTACTATCATTCATTACACCACTATCATTGATTAAACATATGGACAATCACAATTCGTTTATCTGTACATTGTACATCAACTATAATCAACTATAAATGGGCCATTTTCAATAGCAAAGTGTGACATGACCAGAAGGTACCCTCTGGTAACCTAACATAACTATGGAAAATCACCATGTTTAATGGGAAAGCTCACTATGTCTATGGCCATTTTCAAGTTCGCAAACTGTTAGATTACCTGCAGAGGGTAATACCTCCATTTTCCTATGGTTTTCCTATGGTTTTCTATGGTTTTCCCATTAAAACCTCCATTTTCCTATGGTTTTCCTATGGTTTTCCCATGAAAACCTCCATTTTCCGGGAAAATGACCAGCTCAACTGCCATGGCACGTGGACGGCAGCACCTGCACCTTTTGCACCGAGGACACCGAAACACCACCGCGCTGCGAGGGCGAGTCGTCGCCCACGCCACCCAGGTCCAGTAAGTCCAGGCCGCCGCCTGGCTTTGAGAAGCCAGCTGCAAGGGGTTTTAACGGGACTTTAGTGGGATTTTTATGGGATTTTTATGTGATTTTTATGTGATTTTTATGGGATTTTTATGGGATTTTTATGGGATTTTGATGGGATTTTATAGAATTTTATGGGATGTTTATGGGATTTTATAGGATTTTTATGGGATTTTTACGAGATTTTATGGGATTTTTATGGGATTTTATGGGATATTTATGGGATTTTTTATGGGATTTTTATGGGATTTTTATGTGATTTTTATGGGATTTTTATGGGATTTGTATGAGATTTTTATGGGATTTTTATGGGATTTTTATGGGATTTTTATGGGATTTTTATGGGATTTTTATGGGATTTTTATGGGATTTTATGGGATTTTTATTGTATTTTATGGAATTTTTATGGGATTTTATGGGATTTTTATGGAATTTTTATGGTATTTTTATGGTATTTTTATGGTATTTTTATTGTATTTTTATGGGATTTTTATGGAATTTTAATGGGATTTTAATGGGATTTTATAGAATTTTATGGGATTTTTATGGGATTTTTATGTGATTTTTATGGGATTTTTATGGGATTTTTATAGGATTTTAATGGGATTTTATAGAATTTTATGGGATTTTTATGAGATTTTTATGGGATATTTATGTGATTTTATGGGATTTTTATGGGATTTTATGTGATTTTTATGGGATTTTTATGAGATTTTATGGGATTTTTATGTGATTTTATGGGATTTTGATGGGATTTTTATTGTATTTTTATGGGATTTTTATGGAATTTTAATGGGATTTTTATGGGATTTTTATGGGATTTTATGGGATTTTTATGAGATTTTTATGAGATTTTATGGGATTTTTATGAGATTTTTATGAGATTGTATGGGATTTTTATGAGATTTTATGGGATTTTTATGAGTTTTTATGGGACTTCAATGAGATTTTATAGGACTTCAATGGGATTTTATGGGAATGAATAATGGGATTGAATGATGAGATTAGTGGGAAATAATGAATCTATGAAACTACATTTTATGGCCCTTAACACTTATAATTGGCATAAACCCCCATATCATTGAAGTGGTATGTAACCTTAGTTGCAAGAGTTATAATCATTTATAACTCTTAAGAGCGATAACTGTTGGGGATCAACCAGCAAGTTTTGTGATTGCTGGTTTGATTGGAGATATGCAATATATCTATGTAGTTTCAAACATGTTCAACTGGTCAAAATTAAATTGTAAGGAATGATCATATCAAAAGATATCAAAAGATATCAACAGTATCTCACATCCCCCAACTCACATAGATCCCTCTTTTTAAGCTGAAAACTGTCCTCTGTCTTCCAGTCCCAAACTCATGGCAGGGTCGATGTGTTACTTGCATACAGTATTGTATAGTAGTATATCGTGTGTTAGTTACAGCTGAATTTTTGCTAGCCAAATGTCCTACTTGTGAAATACGAATGCCATGTTGCAGATTCAATCCCGTTGTTGTTGCTCAATCTTCAATCTCCATCTATTGTTCCGTAATAAATAAAGAACAACTCGTGTTGCCCGCTTATTCAGTTCCATGGTTCCAGTCACCACCAACCAGTGATTATTAACCATCATTAACCATCATTATTAACCATGGTTCCGAACCACCAACCACTAATCCATGACATGCCCATGAAACCACCATTGAACCGTTAAATCCCCATGGAAAACCACCGGTCACATCCCCATCGCTGATGTTGAGCTGCTGGTTCCATTGCTTGCACCAGGACCACCTGAGGACACTGAAAAAACGGGGAGGTCCAGTTTGCAATAGAGAGAGAGAGAATGTCACACATATAATATGTATATATATATATACATGAATTATTATATGTCATATACTAATATGTAATATACATATACATATATATATATAATATGTATAATTGTATATAAATGTATGCATATATGTATAACGTACTGTATAATACATGTAATATACAGATACCATCCCAATATCATCTCAGCAAATATTATTCCAATCTGATCTGAATTGGCCCATGAAACATGTTTTTTTTCTTAGATAAGAAACTTCATCACACAAAAACATATCAGGATATAGTTTGTTATATAATCCCATTGTATAACCCCATAAAATGGTTGCTCTCATTCCTGTTTTTTCTCGTTAATTCCCAGTGATGATGGAACATCTTAACATTTGATCGTTTAACCAGGGGGGTAGATCATGATTCCTCTTCACAGACTTTATCAATCCACGGTGGACATTATATCCAAATACTTAGTCCATTTTAAACTCCAAAGGAATTCCCTATATTCACCCGATTAATTCGGATCAAATCCCAATGAGATGTTTGAAGCCTGCTTTTCCCCACTACAATCTCCATTATCCCAGAAATCATATCTCATTCAACCGCCATTTCTGTCATGGACAACCCAGCATTAAACCATATTGATCCCCTAGTAAATTATTTATCAAGTCCCAATCTTTACTAAGGAGGTCAATTTCCATTCATTAGATCATCCCATACTATTCCCATAAACCACCATCAAACCGCACAATCCCCGGTTTCTGACATAGACGTTCACTAGCTTCACCCTAAAACCATCAAAAAAACGAAAAATCACCAGTTGAGCAACACAGGGGGTTCCAAAATTAGTGACATTTCATGATATGTTCCCTTGATACCATGGATAGTTACTTGGTTATCACCATGGATAGGATAAACCTATCACTTCAAAGATATTTCCCTTGATACCATGGATAGTTAGTCTAACTTTCCCCATAAACCACCAAAAACTTGTTGGTGGTTTCAACCTACGCCCCTGAAAAATGATGGACTTCGTCAGTTGGGATGATGACATTCCCAATATATGAATAAAATTCCATGGTTCCAAACCACCAACCAGTCAATGAAATGACCATTAAACCATTGACCCTTTAAATCCCAATGGAAAGTCAAAATTCCCATGGTTCCAGTCACCACCAACCAGATATATTGTTATTAACCATTATTAACCATTATTAACCATAGAGTAACCAATTATTAACCATAGATTCACCATAGATTCACCAGGGGAAATTCCCATGGTTCCAGTCACCACCAGGCAGCACTTTCCCCATGGAAATCTCCAGATCCCAGGCACGTTCCAACTCCTCCTGCACTTCCCGGCGTCGATCCGCCGCGCGGTTGCCATCGTCCTCCTCGTCGTCCTCTGCGCCACGCTCTTGACCCGAGGAGGTCAGGGTCAAACGAGTCACCTCAGATGGGATGGGTAGAACGGTAGAACTAACAAAGAATGGAGATTGATAGGGATTTCTATTGGTGATTTTTATAGGGATTTGTATGGTGATTTTTCTGAGGATTTGGTGATTTTTCTGGGAAATTTCTGAGGATTTCATGAACATTTGGCCATGAAGTACAAGGTGAGGCCCCCAAAAACCATAGGCTGAGCTAACCCTCACCTTGTAAGGGCCAGCTCTCTTCGGAAAATTCATCTAGACATGAGGATATGCTATGGGATATAATTATTATAACCAACACTTCTGGAGATATGATGGGAAAAAATGATAGTATAGCTAGTTGGTTATCACCTAGAAAAAATGATATGCCAGCTATGATAGTCACTATACATGATAACCAACAATTTTGTGGAGATACAATGCAATAAAACCAGCCATATGGCATCTTTAAAGAAATAACATGTCGATTTGATGGGCATTCTATGGACACTTATTGCTTTTGTGGTTTAATAGGGATTAACTGTATACGTAGTGAAACAAAAGGACAATTACATGGATTTCATGGGTTTTTTTATGTATTGTTTAAGGGGATTTTTTGATGCCGGGATTCCATAGGTTAATGGTGGCGGAAAATGGCCATATGAAAATAGTATGTGTTGGTCTTAACTGAAAATTCATCATTTTTGGGCTATTTCATGGGGATTGACCAACCTTAGTCAGTATACGCAATGAGATATACTGATATATAATGAAGTAACATGAAGTAACTATACACGTATCATGTATGCATCCATGATAGCAAACATCAAGAGCGAATGGCTGCATGCCCGGAATCTGAAAATAACGTTCTCAATTTACCAATGAAGTATAGTATTTCACCGAAAGTCTTGCGTTGCTTTATGGTGCTTTTACTTCGTCGTTTGGGTACTTCAAGACATAAACACGTACATCTGAATTGCAAAATCCGTTGCAATATATTGGCACAATTCCTACTCCAACCACCCTTTTCAATGACTCAAAGTCAGCGCGCTCAACTAGGTCCATGTTCAACCCCGGCCCCAAACCAAGGATTTAAAATCTTTACGTTCTAATTTCAAATTGATGTGTTTAGTAGGTTTAGGATTCCCCAAGGGTTTCACATGTTTTTTTTCACACAGCTCAACGGTGGGAAAACATGCTGCGGAGCACGGCGATTTTCTGCAGTCGTGTCACAAACTCGTCAGCATACTTGTGATACACCGAACCTGCCAACCGATGCCAGGGGTGTGCAGCTGGGATGAACAACATGGTAGGACCGTGGGATTTTTAACCCAAGTATGGTACATAAGATAATATCTACTTATATGTTATGGCTATGGTTCTTAATTCAATGACAATTGATCTGAGTTTAAGGTAAAATTGACCCCCCCCCATATTTTATGGGAAATACCGTTGTTACCGATTGAGATTTTCTGTTAAACCAATGATTAGGTTAGTATTCCAGAAATGGTGAAACATCATCGTGGAAAAACATGGTTTGTACGTTTTCGTATGTGTTGTTGATGTTTATTTATTCTTGGGTTTAGAATTTTGGTTTGATTAGCATGGATCATACAGCTACCAACTTGGACTCAGTCAATGGCATGCCGGGTACAAGGTGAAATCTAATATTGGCGAATCATCCAGTAAAGACAAAAACTATATGGAAATTCATGTTTTTCCCAGAAACGACAAGCACATAAATCAATGGTGGATGTCAATAGCTATGTAAATTTTGATCCAGACGATGGAATCGATGGTATTCCCATGACCTATCCCGATGGTTCGCCACCATTTTTCTCGGCTCACAGGATGCCAAGGAACTCATCAAAGACAGCTCGGTGGACAGCTTCTCCAAGAGATTCCTAAAAGGATCTGGGGGGTTCCATCAATGGGGGCATGCCAATAGCTGGATGCTATATATATGGTGGAAAATCCGAAAAAGGATGATGAACAGGGGTGCCATGGATTGGAATGATTCAGATACACGTTGAAAAATGTTGAGACCACCAGCTGCAGTCCATCTAGTCCATAATATACCATCTGGTTGTTTAACATAGCCATGGAAAATCACCATTTTTAATAGGTAAACCCAGGTAAACCATCTATAAATGGGCCATTTTCCATGGCTATGTTAAATAACCAGAGGGTATCCAACATGCCTTGCTGGAAAAACTAACCGAGCTGTTGGCCTGCCCAAAGACCTACAAATGAATATGAACTCGACATGGCAGTTAACATTACATCCAGACAATTCGATGCGTCTTTAAAGCGTTCAGTCTTTAAAGCGTTCATCTAGGAAATATGATTATATCCTGTTTGATCCAAGCTTACATAACAGAATATCAAACTTAATTTAGGTTACATATCTCATATTGTCTCATGATATGGGACACACACATCCACACTTATCTTATGTTTGATCAATATTTATCCTATATCCCATTGCATCCCATAAGATGTTATTTCCATATTGTTGATTATACCCTCTGGTAAACTAACATAGCTATTGAAAATGGCCATTTATAGTGGATTTTCCCATGAAAAAAATGTGATTTTCCATAGTTATGTTAGTTTACCAGAGGGCAATCTATATCCATCATTCTAACTATACGCTTGGTTGTATCCTCCCGTGGCCAGGTTTACCTGGCAACGGGAAAATCCTATGGAAAATCCACTGAAATTTATGGATGATGTTCCTATTATAAAGCCTCCATTTAGTTTGGGAAAATCCTACATTTATGGATGAAACAAACACTATTTATGCATGGTTTCCCATTTAGTTTGGGGCTTTTCGAATTTGGGACACCCCAAATTGCTGGCTGAGCGTCTTGTCAATGTATTGCGAATCATCGCGGATGGAAGGCTTGTCTCCCAGCACAACTCCTGCCAGCCACCCTTGTGAACAACGAAATAGTTTGGAAATGGCTGGAACAAATACGGCCGGTAAGGCCCCCTAGATAGCTAAGCTGAGGCCAACTAGGGTCTATGGTGGATACATAATGTGTTTTTTTGTTTTAACCAACTTACAACAGGGGGGCTCGCCTTGTATGGTGTAGGATCCTTCTACCGCCTTTGGAGATGGTTCATAGACTCCAAGATGGTGCGGTGATTTTGCCCATCCCCATGTATGTACCATTATCAAAGAGATGTGTCAAAAGAAGACCTAGAATCTAGAAGTTGGACATACGCAAAAAAACTACAGCTAAATGTAAGCGAGATTTGCCAAATGTCTTCCTGGCTTTGATTCCTGGCCATGTAACTATACAGGACCATGTTGATCATGTTGCACCTAGGGGAAATCTACGGCCATGTCGGAGAATTTCTTTCTTCAAGCGGCTTGGAAACCAGGAAAAATAATCCCCCCACCATGGCATTTTCAATACGGATAGTGAATAATGGTCATTCACTGGTGAATTTAGGGGTTTTCCAAATTCAAACAACCCCAACTAGTTCCAAAATCAGAACAGTATCTGGTTGGTGGTTTTAACCATCTTGAAAAATATGAGTTCGTCAATGGGGTTGGGATTATCCATTCATATTATGGAAAAAAATAATGTTCCAGTCACCACCAACCAGGTATCCTTGGATTCCTTGGATTGGCTTAAGGAACCCCCCAAAACATATATTCCCTTTTTGGATTTCCCACTGGGAAATTCGCAAATCATCACGTTGCATCCGTGAGGTTTTTGAGGTTTTTGAGGGCTGCATCGGAATTATCCAAAAAATAGCGCCAAGAACGCATATACAGTATGTATTAAATGTATTAATCAATACTATACAATTATGTATATATATATATATATGTAATATATATATATAATTACATACATCAAACACAAGATCTCAGATCTGCGTTGTGTCTCAACCTTCGCTTTACAAACAAACAAGGCAGGTTTGGCAGCACCTGCAGGCCCCCACGAACCAGGCATTCGCCAAGAGACTCTTTGTAGCCTCTGGATTCGTGGCCAGCAAGCGCCAGTAGATGTATCCTGCATCATTGGGTGTCTGTCAACCGAGTCGCCAAAATCGGCTTCATCATCCCAGCTGGATCTGAACAGAATCCACGAATTGTTGGACACATATCCTGCTGATATGTTTTGATAGGATGAGTGATGACGAGTAGATTGAACTACCCCAACATGTCAGAATGGATGAATCTAACAGATTTAGACGGACTGTTTTGTCTGTGAAGACTCGCTCTTCTTCGCTTCCATCCGGAAGAGCATCCAAAAAAACCATGGGCCCAAGATGTGGCATTACATAAACACATGTTTAATATCCGTTAATATCTGGGATACCACCCCCCTTTTTAAAAAGGGTGGTCTACCTCCATTTGTCGCTATCTACGCCCATCCCCCTGATCTAATTCCAGCCCCATGGTGGATGATCCCAGTCATATGTGGATGAAACCTCCCACGTCACCATCCCAGCCATGATGGTTTTCCAATTGAATATAACATATGGATATATATATATGGGGGGTTCTCAACATGGTGGATCCCCAAGTCACCATAGGTTTCACTACTAAAATAGCCTACCTTGGGATGATTTGGGGGTACCCTATGATAACCAGGTCCTCGGTCGCGCAAGTCGTGGTTGGTGGACTCTTCGGTGGCACATTGAAGCACTTTGGAGACCATGTCCTGGCCCAGGAGACCCACAGTTGTGGCCCGAAATACCATGCAGTTATAATAGTTATATATAAATAGCTATAGAAAACCCCATTTATAGAATGTATAATCCCATTTATAACCAGGTATAACTAATAAATGGCCATAACTACATCGACCCGTGTAGAATCCATGGCTCTGTGAGTTGAAAGCCTGAAAAACCGTTAAATGATTGTTTCTGAAGTCCTGTGCCAATGATGGCTAAATACTGGAACAAGCCTGCGGATACCTTAAGGCCAATGATGGGCCCTCTTTGTTTCAAGTAGAATTTTGTGAACATGGATTGCTGGTGGGCTAGTTTACACAAAACCCAAGTCAATTTGAAACCAATCAAGTATGTATATTATCGGAATTGCCCATGATGTTCGGTCAGTAGATACCAATTTGTAGAAAGAAACAAGTTCAAACAAACAATACCCGTTTTTGAAGTCCTTCTTCAATGCTCATTGACTGTTTCCATATTTATAAAAACCTCAATGGCTCGCCAGTTTTTGGAGAATCCGAGAGCAATTCCCAGAACATTCCAGTGAAGTCGTTGATTTTTTCCAGAAAACATTTACCCTCTGGTAAACTAACATAGCTATTGAAAATGGCCATTTATAGTGGATTTTCCCATGAAAATGGTGATTTTCCATTGCTATGTTAGTTTACCAGAGGGTATGTTCAAATTCAGGATGTGATAAGTATATAGAGAAACAAATCCTGGTTTCTACATAGTTGTCCCGTGAAAAAAAAATCATTTATATCCATGTATGATCATGTAGTTGGAACGGAACATCATTCTGAAAAAAAAATCTGGAGGAAAATATGGTTTGTTCAAGCTGTTTTGCCATCATTTTTTGTTCGGGTTGTTTTTGTTCAGCCACAAAAATGATGACCGATGGTAGTACCATTGGACCATGCTCTCCTGTGTGCTGGAAGGCTTCTGCAAGAAAAGTTTCACCTGGAACATGGGGTTCCAACAGATCGCAGAACCAGCTGCGGTTTTCTTGGGGATTTTCCATGGGGTTTTTGTCACATAGCTTGAGTGGGGGATATTCCATGGGAAAATCGACTCAAGATTTTTCATGGGAATAGCTATACAATGCTTTTTGAGCGGGAGAATCCACGATCAATGGAGATATGATGGGATCTTAAATGATTTGCCATCCGGTGATTTAAGCTGCTACATATTGGAACGATGGGGGAAACTTGGATTTTTAATGGAGATACGATACAAGGGGAAAAACATCTATAAATTGAGATTTAAGGAGATTTAAATGATTTAATCGGAGAAATAAATATCATCTGATTATTAGCTATATGTTCAAGCTCTGGTATAGATGGCCTATTGAAATATACGTTTTATAATGATTTTCCTAAATTACTAGAGGGTAGATAGCAAGTCGAAACGATTTAACAATACTTCACCGCTATCTAAACAGATGTTTCATGCTTTACTATTCTATCTTTTAGGGGTTACCAGCATGTGTATATGCAGTATAGCCTAAAACGATTGGGGAATCCAACGCATTTCAGAGTTCAGTCGGAATCTACGAAAATCAGGCAGGTACAGGTACTCCTATATACCTTGCAGTCATGCTAATCTACACCTGGCAGTTATGGCCTTTATCGGTTCTACATGGGATTATATAACTCCTATAACTGAGGTTCTTATATATATATAATATATATAATATAATATATATATATATACATCATTATAATCATCCCATATTTCTAACTGTATATCGGGCTATAACTGGGAGGAAGATGTTCCGCTTCGTTCCGTTGAAGCATCGCTTCGTTCCGAGGGACAATGGCTGTTAGCAACTGCATCTGAACCAACAGAGGCTCATCATGGAAGGTATCCTGGACGATCGTTGGCGCTGGTGCTGGCTAATATGGGATTATATGGTTATACCCTCTGGAAAACATACAAATAGCTATTGAACATGGCCATTGAAATGGGGACTTCATATTAGAATAATATTACTCATAGTAACTAGTTATAATACCCATATGCGAACCATGGTGCTGGAATATGAATCCCAACATTTACCCCATAAATGACCCAGTTTTGTAGGTAAATATACCAGCACCATGGAGCATATGGGAATGGGGGTACCCAATAGTTATGGATCGTTTATCATGGAAATTCCCAATCTAAAATGGATGGTATACCATGGTATACCCATTTTAGGAAACCTCCAAATATGGAATAGATGGATTATATCATGTCCATGGATGAGCCCTGACATGCCCGAGGGTGCATAACTTGAGGTTTGCCCTTATTGAAAGAACCGATTGGACCAAGTAGAAAGGATGCTTCTACAACTCCAAAAACAAAAAAAACACCCGACATGAGGATGTAAGGTACGGATGGTTCACCTGAAACGACTCCACATCAACTGATGGGACTTTTTGCTTTATGACATGGGTGTAGACTCTCTAGGCGTACGTGATCTCATATTGGACTCTGGAGCTGTCACCACCCTGGTGTGGAGTGCCCCAGGTCACCACGGTTCCATCCGCCGAAATGGCAGCAAAAGCGCCGAATGTGCCACAAATCTGCTGCACATTCTTGAGCTGATGTTGGACTCTGGAGCTGTCACCACCAAAGCCGGGACCGCCCCAGGTCACCACGGTTCCATCCGCCGAAATGGCAGCAAAAGCGCCGAATGTGCCACAAATCTGCTGCACATTCTTGAGCTGATCTTGGACTCTGGAGCTGTCACCACCCTGGTGTGGATCGCCCCAGGTCACGACGCTTCCATCTTCCAAGATTGCAGCAAAAGCACCGTCTGTGGCAAAAATCTGCTGGACATTCTGGAGCTGATGTTGGACTCTGGAGCTGTCACCACCATTGTCTGGATCGCCCCACGTCACTACGGTTCCATCTGCCAAAATGGCAGCAAAAGCGTCGAATGTGGCACAAATCTGCTGAACATTCTTGAGCTGATCTTGGACTCTGGAGCTGTCACCACCCTGGTGTGGCTTGCCCCAGGTCATGACGCTTCCATCTTCCAAGATTGCAGCAAAAGCATAGGCTGTGCCACAAATGTGCTGCACATTCTTGAGCTGATCTTGGACTCTGGAGCTGTCACCACCCTGGTGTGGATTGCCCCAGGTCACGACGCTTCCATCTGCCAAAATGGCAGCAAAAGCGTCGAATGTGGCACAAATCTGCTGAACATTCTTGAGCTGATCTTGGACTCTGGAGCTGTCACCACCCTGGTGTGGATTGCCCCAGGTCACGACGCTTCCATCTTCCAACATTGCAGCAAAAGCATAGGCTGCGCCACAAATGTGCTGGACATTCCTGAGCTGATGTTGGACTCTGGAGCTGTCACCACCCTGGCGTGGATCGCCCCAGGTCACCACGGTTCCATCCGCCGAAATGGCAGCAAAAGCGCCGAATGTGCCACAAATCTGCTTCACATTCTTGAGCTGGTCTTGGACTCTGGAGCTGTCACCACCAAAGCCGGGATCGCCCCATGTGACAATTCTAGGACCTCCAACACACCACAAAGCAAACGCTCTGCTATTTGCAGCTATCTTTGGCTGCTGTGCAATAGCAGCAATGCTGTCTCCATCTTGAAGCCCAGAAAGTTGAAGAGATTCTGTTGGATCCAAAAGACGGCCCTCAGCTTCAGCAAGTCTCAGGAAACGTTGCCCCAACAACCGTTGAGCAGCTATCTTCAAGTCAGTAACGTCGCCATGCTGCCAGACGGCAACAGTTTCACACCGTCCACTTGGCAAAAACACTTCAAGTTTGATGGAACGCCACCTGGCAGCTGATGGGCCCTCCATGGCGCTGCAAAGGTGTAGGTGAAAAGATGGATTTTTTGTCGTTTTCCCAGTTGCATGGATCCATCCAATACTGGTTGGTGGTTTCAACCCATCTGAAAAATATTAGTCAATGGGAAGGATTGTCCCATATATTATGGAAATAAAACATGATTGAAATCACCAACCAGAATATCATCTGAGAAAAATATGAATCCAGCTTAAATGGCGAAACAGCTCTGCAAGCAATGTAAGCAATGCTGCTGACTCTTGGCACATTGGGTGATCAGAATTTGCCGCAATGATGGTTTCAATCACTTCGAGCCGCCATAAACCACCAGAAACTTGGAATGCTAAAGACATATCAACCCAAAAAAAACATAAACATGATTAAACATGATGATGACTACGGGATGGTGTATTGTTGGCTTTACCACATTATTGAGTTTTTGGGGATTATCCTTCCTTGTGGATACTCTTTTGGGCAATTTGAACCATCTTTTTGTCCAGACGTGTCCACATATGTACCATATGTTAGCGGTGGTGTCTTCAACATACTCTACCCAAGACATGGGTCATTAAATGTCCCCATTGAACATCACCCAACCATTAGGTATATGGTCTATAATGGCTACTATAAGGTGATGTCCAATATACCCAAAATGGGACACTTACCAACCCCTGCAAGACGCACATCATTTTTTTGAGGGACATCATTTGCAGGTTCCATGGAGTCAGGACACCCATCCAACATATCCGAATCCAAATGAATGAACATCTACCCTCTGGTAATGTCAAAATAGCTATTGAACATGGCCATAGACATAGTGGATTTTCCCATTCAAAATGGTGATTTTCCATAGCTATGTTAAATTACCAGAGGGTAAATACAAAAAAACAAAAACACATTCAAATCCGAACGAAATCATCCCCATATCGTTTTACGTCAGTATAACCATCCCCATTCATACATGGAAAACAAAAAACAAGCCTGCGAATTATTATTTGATTATGATTTACTATAAACAATCTATGAATGGGGATGACTAAAACTATAATGGCGTTTAACAGGATTTAATGGGATGTATTCCCATTGACACATGTCTTTCTTGATATATCTGGGAAATACGCCTTGGTAAATTCTAGTGGTTTGCTGTATTAACTGAGGATCAATAAAATCCTGCACTCGTTGGCCTATGAAATACTGGAAATAATGGAATTATATGGAATTACCCTCTAATTATTTAACATAGCTATGGAAAATGACCCATTTATAGATGATGTACCTATGACAGGGAACTTTTTCCATGGCTATGTTAAATAACCAAAGGGCACATGGAATTATGATGGAATTATGATGGGATAAGCAATCTACCAACTGGTGCCTGCGATGGAATGTCCATCCACAGAAAGTCTGTATGTGTTTTGCCACGTTGACCCTGGAGAGGAAAAAGTTTATGATCCACCCTGAAAATCATCTATAAATGCCAACTATATTTATCATATTTCCCCATCATATTTATATATTCATATTTATCATCTATAAATGCCTCCAACTATAGGAAATATCACCATTCATCATCTATAAATGATGGCATTTCTCAATATCTTTGTCGCACCACGATCCGATCTCCGTGCCGATCTCCGTGCCCAGCTTCCAGGAAGGACTCAAGTAACTCATCGGCATTATCGATGCGTCCCGCCTCGATCGGCACAATAAGAACCGTTGGTTTTTTGAAACCCATCGAACTATACTTACTATAGTTGGAACTAGAAATCCTATAGTTGGTGATATAGTTATTATCAATTATACTATTATATTACCATATACAATACTATATTACTTGTCTAAAATCGGTGATGGAACTAAGCTGGTGATGGAACTATAGTTCGATGGATAGTTCCAACTATAACCAGCTATAGTAAATAAAAAAAAAAACTATTAAAATAGGATGTTCTAGGACTATAGTTCAAACTAGAAATCCTATTAAAATCCTATAGTTGGTGATACTTCGAAATAGGATATGATCGCACAAACATCCCAGTCACAAACCTACTTAGCTATCGGCTATCGGGCGAGAGTAATGAACATCATCAGGTTCAATTGTTGGACATAATGAAACTATATGAAACTAATATATGGGTATGGATCAATACCTATTAACACCATTTTTATTGGGATGAACATCCATTTACCAGCTATTTTGATGTTCACCAGGGGTACAAGGTTTTGACACACTGCCATATTTGCATGCGGATGTTTGTGGAAAGAATGATATATTGAATAATAATATGTTTTGTCTTTAATTATGGGATATAATCTGGTTGGTGGTTTCAATCCCTCTGAAAAATATGAGTTCGTCAGTTGGGATGATGACATTCCCAATATGATGGGAAAAATGAAATTCATGTTCCAAACCACCAACCAGTAATAGTATATCATGGAGATATTTTTAAAACATGACTATGAAACCAGCGGGCTGGAGATATCTTTGCCAGATCCAAAGGGATGATACAGATACAGAATAGCCCAAAATCATGGAGCTTTCTACTGGGAAAATGATCGAACGACTTAAAAAGGGGATTTAATGGGATTATAATGGGATATAGCCTTATAGCCTCCAGTTATTTGTTACATAGCTATGGCAAGTTGTATTTTTTGTTAGATGATTTATGATGCGTTTTTTTACCTTGTAAACATGGTGATGTTCCAAAGCTACGTGAAAAATAATCAGAGGCTAATTAGAGACATCATTTTTGTTTCTGCAGATGAAACGTTGAATTTGGGTAAATTTAGGAGGTAGAATGGATAAGTGTCAGGGAAACTGCATAGGAATCAATATGGATGTACCCATGACCAATTCTGTATATATATATATATATGTAGTGTGTATATATAGTATATGTTGTATATAGTGTATGTATATTATAGTTTATGTAAATATGTGTATATATATAGTATGATTATCATTATTAGCTATTATTACTCTCTCTATCTATATATATATATACATATTCATTTATCCAATTGTGTGTGTATTGATTAATTCACCCATTTTTCTAAGTACTTGGAGAGTCTAGGCATGCAGCTCTAAGTCGACGACAAGGAATCTCTTAGATTCTGATTCTCTACATCCAGTAGAGCCCCAAAAAAAAACAAAAATGGTGATTTAACCAAGAACAAATGGGATTTAATCTAGAAACATGGTGACTTATAGTCACTTGATCTATAATAGGTAAGTCGGTGAACATAACTTCGACAACTATGGTCTATGGCAAGTATAACTGTAGTGAATTGGGTTTCATAGTTAGTTGGGGGCCGCCTTGTAGTAAAAATCACAATCATGATGGCAAAAGATGAAGTTGTACTATTCACTGCCCAACTTACGAGCCGATGGGTTTACTCACTTCTGTCAGCTATCTCGCCATTTTTCTTAGCGCTTGAATCCTTAAATCTGTTGGTAAATACCCCACTTAGATAATCTATCACACCATCCATATAAATCAGCAATATTGATAATATCTATGACTTAAACAATCTATAACTATGGGGATATTATCTAAGTGACAATATTATCTATATAATTAAGTGATATTATAATCTATGGGGAGTGAACTGGCTTGTGAAATCTATGACTTAGATGGGCCATGGCTTCACCATGGCTAGCCCTGTGAGTCTGTCATAACCAGATGCCATGTTTTTCAAGCAATCAATGGATTGGGGTTGGAAAATTTTAACCGGAAAAGCCCATATTTTGATGGGAAAATCTAGATGGTTTCCTGTAAAAAAAATTCCTTAAACCAATCCATTGAACCAAAAGAAACCAAAAAAGGCAGCCTTTTCTGTTCCCCGCATGCCACCAGATTGCCACCAGGACATCCAGGATCCATCCAAGTGGCGTATTCTCCTAGGATCCAAATCATGGAGGCTTTGGCTTCGGGTTCGTCCAAGGCTTCCATGGATTCGCACAAGGCGCTCAGCACCTGCTCGTATCTGGAAGGATACCTGGGTAGCCACGGGGAGAGCGTGAAGTCCGGAGGCTCCGGTGGTTCCAAAAAAGGGCGGGATGTGGATTTAAGATGGAGAATAAGATGGATAAACGTATATAAATGGTGATGTTTCATGGATTTAAAACTGGATTGACATGGATTTCATATGATCTTTCATGGAATCTAGATCTCTATAACAAAACCAGCTGATTCTGAGGTCCTCCAGCCGTGGATCCGAGGGACAAGCTGCTCCATCCGGTACCACCGAAAATGGGGAAACTGTTGAGCCAATGCCAGATAGATATACATTGCAAACCAAATCCATGAAAATTCTATTGTTATAGAGAAGATCAAGAGAAGCGCTTTCGGCGGAAGACCTTTGACCAAACAAGGTGCGATCCGACACACTGCTATTGTGGTTATATGTTACAAGCTCTTAATGTCTTATATAATGTGACCCAAAGATAAATAGATTCCACTTTGCAACAAGCTTTCTGGGGAGCGCTTATTGTTGGGAATGGATTACTCCGATGAGTATCCAGATCCAGAAAACCAGGAATTTTATGGGGTAGACTTCAAATTTCCGGCAAATATCAATAGCAAGGTACTTTCGGAAAATGTCCTTCACGACAACGCAAGACTCCTCGCACTGTGAACATCCACTCCGTATAGCTGCAAAGCTGCTTAGCTTGTTGACTATGAAAAGAGCTACTCAACTTACTCAGTGTATCTGAGTGTCCAGTTTCCATGTTGCGGAACTGTTGCTTAACTCAGCCACCAACAAATGAACTCTTCAAACAACACAGTATCAAGTCCAAGTCGAAGAGTTGGAGTGACCATTAGTTGGGATGCTCAAATTGAACACATGTATTCCCAGAAAAAAAATCCACGCATCCCAACTGCAGCTGCACCACAGAGTGAAAAAACGAACTCTGAATATTGTAAGGTATAAGGGGTCTTACTTATATATGTATATGAATGTGTATATATATATACATACTAGAAAACCATTATTACCCTAAAATCATCTGCAATATGTTCAGACAAACCTATCAGCATCGACTGTATCTTAAATTTAAACGCCAAAACCGCTGGCGCCCTGGACATATTTGAAACAACTATCTATGATACCTTTTAAAAATAGTGTATAATATGTATATATGTATATATATATATACATAAATATATTGTTTCGTAAAAATGTATCCATATATATATATATGTACATATATATATAATTATATATATACACTATTATACATGTAGAATCAGGTTGATCCCAGTTGTTCCTAAGTCCTAGTTCAACCAAAAAAACAAAACTGGAAAACTGTATATATATATACACACGTATAAATATATATATAACATAGAAATATAGATGCATAGACCACAACATCAACAAACATACATATTTTGACCCTTCCAAGTAGCTAGAACACATAGGCAAAGTAAACACGAGTAAATATAATTATGGGTATAATCAACATCTGAACTATATACATTTATATCATTTATGATAATGGCTATATCACCAAACCATCACCAACATAGCCCTTCTTAACAACAATAACTTATGGGTATATTAATGACCAACATAGCGGCTTTAGGGCACTCAACTATATGAACATGTATGATAATTATGGCACTAAACTATTATATATATATATATATACATATGAGTATGATATATATATACATGACAGTGATCCATGGGTATATTACCAACACAAAATTCCTTTTTTTGGGGGCTTTTCAATCCACTCATCTCTGGTCCTGCACCACATAGTTCCATCACCTACAGGAACTACATATACTATATCCATTTATATCATCATTGATGAATATTTGTGATAATGATTGATCATGGGTATATTATGGTATATTCATGACCAACACAACATTCAGGGCTTTTTGGGGCTTTTAGGGCGGCACCAAAATTGGTCATCGGTTCTCTGGTCCTGCACCACATAGTGAAAAATCAACTACATGAACTACATATACTATATCCATTGATTTATACTATATCCATTTATATAATCATTGATTATATATATATATATATGTACCTTTCGGTCATCGCTCCTGCACCACATAGTTCACCTTGGTCTCGATAAGTTCCAGCAAGACATTCATGGCGCGCTCGCAGGCGCGTTCCAGCTTCACCGCCACGCGGCCGATGGAGCGCACGGACTTGCGCACGAACTCCACGTCCACACCCGAGGCGTACCTGGGCGGTTTTTGGGCCAAAGGGAGAAATGGAGGCGAACTGAACGGTTTGAAGTGGAGAATATATGGGAAAATAGGGTTTGAAGATGTTTTAAGATGTTGAAAGTGATGATCTATTTACAAAAATACTGAACACACTGTTGAACACTGTTCTTTTGGTAGGGAAACAAAGAGAACAAATATGAATTCATGGGAATACAAATTTAAAAAACAGATGGTTGTGAGTCAAAACCCTGGCACCCGGATGGTACCTAAAATAGCTGGTTAATGGATGTTGATTCTTCCAAATATGGTAAAGGTTTTGACCCATCCCCAGATGGGAACAACAATTTTTCACAAAACACAAAATTCCACGACGTTTTCGTGACCGGGCCACTCTTTGAGTTCAAGGAGAACTTGGTCAAAGTTTTTGTCGCTGACCAGCATGCACATGATGTCGACCTTCTCCAGTTTCACCTTGGTGAAAGTGGTGAAAAACTGGGTCAACTTTGCAAGCCCAAGTTGCAAGGATTTACCTTCTGGTTATTTAACATAGCCATGGGAAATGGCCCATAGAAATAGATGGTATACCGTTCTTAAAAATGGTGATTTTCCATGGCTATGTTAAATAACCAGATGGTAGCATGGAAATCATCCATTTATTTATATAGATGATAACTCTACTAATGTTCCCCAATTAATGTGGATTTCTGAAGAGCCAGGTTTTTCGGATGTCCGCTATAGCATGTATGTTTAGACTCAAGTCTTCATTTGTTCAGTATTCCTCAAGGATATCACAGATTTTCGCAGTTCCATTGCCTAATGATGGCAAGCCGCAAGCCTCAAACATGTTCATCAACCCACAGCAAAACAAAAACATTGCAGAGTTCCAGTTCGGAAGGCAATTTGTGTTCATATATATATATAGAGATATGTATACATTATGTATATATATATATATTATACTATTATATTATATACTAGAATTATACTATATATATATATATATGTATCATGTATTTTCACTATCATTATATGCTCAAAGAATGGCCCCAATTCTAGTAGCTATGATAATATACACAATTTCACCATGGATTACGTCTATAGTGGCCAGTTAGCCAGTTGGCGATGTTTTGGGTCAGGCATTCTGCTTAGTAACTGGACAACTACCAAATAAAACAAGCCAGTTATGAGATATATATATATATCCCAGAACCTTGACTTCAACTTCTATCTTGGTATCATATACCCTACCCACCGTTAAATCCCATGGCTTTCTTTAAAGGACCACCGTGATCACCACTCAACGACAGAAGCATCCGCATCCGGGCGGCGTAGATGGGGTCGTTGTATTTGCAGAAGAACATCTTCACGTCCGAGGCCAAGATCCCCGGGCGTCGCTGCACGATCAAGCGGATGTTGCCTCGGCAAGGCTGGTGGCAAGAGCAGGGACGGCAGGGATGGGGGGAAAGGACGGCAGGGATGGGATCCTGTAATATAAATAAATAAACTAATATAACATCATATAGCCTTTTTAGGGATCCAAAGACTGTCTGAGAAGGTACGGCTGACCCCCCTGAATCATACCGCCAGTACTTCCTAAGAAGGCACTTGGATCGATAGGGATATATATATATGTAACTATATATATATATCTAATTATATATATATATATATTAAATGTCTATAAATAATGGTACATATGTACAATGTACATATGTATTATGTATGTTACATGTCTGTACAAGTGTACTATATATCATATATCTAATTATCAATGTGGGACGTGAACAATGAAGCAAGAATGGGAGTGGCTCTGATACCCACCACTTGGATCAATTGGAGAGTGTTTTAGCCGCATTCCTTGCCTTTTTTTGCCAGTGAGATCCTCAGTTTTTGCTGCAAAGTCCACAGTTCGTCGGAGAAATCGATAGTTTTCTGGGTGAAATCATCTACGTGAACTCCTGTTGCTTCAGTTCCCCAACATTTCCTGGTTGGTGGTTGACCTACCCCTCTGAAAAATGATGGAGTTCGTCAGTTGGGATGATTATTCCATTCCCAATCTGATGGAAAGTCATAAAAGTCCATGGTTCCAAACCACCAACCAGTATTAACTATTATTAACCATCATTACCCCATACATTCCACCAATGTTCCAAACAGGGGGTGAAATTTTGAGGTGCTGGCGAAATCATCCAACATCCCAGGCACGTAGCGCCACGTACTGCACCTCGGGCTCGCTACTCAGCAGAGTCACCTGAGTTTCGAGATGAGGGGGATGGAATGATGGAACCTCCCAGAATGGAAGATTTCGTTGACGAAACCTGTGGAAAATCAGGTACGGTAATAATCAAATGACATAAAATCTACCAACGAATATCATCAGATGAAGTTCTACACAGTTATGATTTGCCACTGCTCCTCCCAGATTTGGTTTAAGTGAAAATCTACAGGAAACTCTGGACATATTCCGGACATCATAAATGACATCATTTGGGGTAGAGTCCATCCAGTTTCCAGTTAAGCTTTTACCAGTCCAAATTGTTTGGATGTCTGTTGCTTTAAATATCTTTAAAACATATCCAACAAAACCTGCAGATATAGCCCTAGTTGCAAGTGGCTTATAACTTATAACCTCATTTAAGTATTATGTATGCTTAGTCGCAGGAGTTATAATCTCATTTGTCACTGTTATAAAAGAGCCATAAGTGTAAGATTACTTAAGATTACCCTAATTTGTTTCTCATGAAAAAAAACACATCCGTTGTCCCGTTGCGCGTTGCGGGGACCGCGCAGCTGCGCAGCTCAGTCACTAGGGGCGGATTCAGCTTTTTGGCCAACATCCGTAGCACCTCTGGGTTCTCCTGAGGATGGCGCCGTTGGTGATGTTTCTTGGTGTATGAACCCCCCGTTGAACTAGTTTGTTATACCATAAAGCATCATAAAACATCATAAAACATTGTTGAGCCACTAAAAAAAGGCAGGGGATGTGATCCAATCATTACTAACTACGGTAACTAACCGGTTAACTATGGAAAATCATGGAAAATCCCCTTTATCAATCTTTATAATGGGTAAATCAACTGTTTCAATGGCCACTTTCAAAGGCAAACTGTTAGACTACCAGAGGGTACAAATAGTTTTGGTTTAATGTGGGTAAAAACAATGCCATAAACCACCCATGACTGGGAATAGTTTATATCACCTATTGATTGCGATTTGGGGGATTGTTTATTTATATTGTTTTACAGTACACACATTGCACTCTATACGAAGAATAGATAATAGTTGATAATGAATCCCGTCCCCTCAGTTTCTACATCCTCAAATGCTCTCTTAGTGATAGTAGCATCAAAACTCAAAGCCACAAAATGCTGTGTCTCCCTAGTGAATGTGACTTCCGTCAGCTGTCAACCACAAGGCAAACAGTATGCGGTCTCGACGTGATGGGTCTCACACATCCCGAAAAAATCATCTTATACCCTCTGGTAAACTAACATAGCTATTGAACATGGCCATAGACATAGTGGATTTACCCATAAAAAAATGATGATTTTTCATAGCTATGTCTTGTCTGCACACTGTCCCATCACTGGGTTTCTACTCTAACTTACCCATAATATCGGATCCATGTTCAGCCCCAAAGCGAGTGGATTGACATCGAAACCGTTTTCGGCAGACAGGGGCCCCAGGGAGATTATCGATTTTCCCCTAAAAACCATACTGGTTGGTGGTTGACCTACCCCTCTGAAAAATATGAGTTCGTCAGTTGGGATGATGACTATTCCCAACTGAATGGGAAAATAATAAACATATTCCAGTCACCACCAATCAGCTAATCGGTCCAGACTTGGAATCCGCGTCCAACAAAAAATCGGCCCAGTCTCTGTGTGCTCCATGCACTTCAAGATGACCTCATTGGAAACACACAGATGCCAGTGATATGGATCAACCAGCTGGTACCTCCATCTCCGTCGTCACACCAAACATGGTACCCCCCAGTTTTGCTTGTTGATGTTACCCATCAAACTATAGATTTGTTCACCATAAATCCAAATGTTGGCCTAGCTGTACAGCACCTCAGCCAAGTATGGGACACTACATTTCTGGAAATGATATGAACAAATCCCCCTCTTCAAAGGCTGGACAAGTTAAACTATCCAATTTAAAGTGGTAAACCCAATAATAAACCATCCCCAAGTCATCACCATTTTACCATCCCAAGTCATGGTAGGTGTATGGCATTGGGGTTGCCCCACATTCATCTAATTTCACCCATGCAATGATCATGTCATGATTGTTTTCCAGCTCTCTGGTGATTACAAACACACGATGTTTGTTGGCTGATTGATCCAATCACATAGTTCTTTGTTGATGTGTTGATGTAATCATTATCTTTTGTGTTCATTTAACACTATGTTCAACAGTTGAATATATATATATATATACACATAATTATATGGTTGGTTCGTTCACAATATTTGCTGCTCCATGTTCCCATAGAAATCCCCTAAATCAATCAACCTGAGATATATATGACACATATTATTTATAGCTAATAAAGATAGAACGTGGGATTTTCAAACATCTTCTCCTTAGGGTGAGTCTTTTTTGGAGAAATCCATATTCTATCTACTCCAGGGTGACTATATGTGTGGAATTATACATATATAAAGCTAAATTATGTTGTATTATAATATTATAAACCCACCCTTTACTAGTCCCCAAACCATTGGCACCCATTCTCCATCATTGTTGGTTAAGTTGTATATCCCATTAACTATATTCCTTTACATCCCCATTAACTCACCATTTAGTCCCATTAAATCCCCATAAAAACAATTAAATCCAATTAAAGTTGAATCCAAAAAAACAGTAACAATTCCAATAACATCCATCAAATCCCATTAAATACTCATCATCTATACCAATTTGTTCTCCCATAAAATCCTCCGTTGACATCCCACGAAACTGCCATGAAATTCCCATCGCGCCTTGATGGCGGTCAACACCACCGCCGGGTTGGCGTGCGACAGCCGCGCGGTCACACGCTCGCTGATGCTCTCCGCATCGTTGGGGCCGGTGGGTTCATAGGTGGCCAAGGCGTCCTGATTTTTCTCTACAATGTGGGGCCCCCAAGATAGCTAAGTTGGTTTACATAACTCCAATAACTATGGTTTATGGTAGTTATAACTATAGTTAATGGGGCTTATAAACCAACTTATAACTGGGGGGGCTCACATTGTAGGGTAAACCTCAAATCCATTGGAAAATCGAAAAGTTTACAATGTGGGGATGTCCTGGGATAAAACAAATATCATGGAATTTCATGGCGGCAGAACAGATGATACAAGTTCTGTTGATGCTTATCTCTTTAACATAGAATAGGACCCCTAAAAAAGATAGAAACAGCTCAACGTATCCCATTTCGTAGGATTTTGCTTACCCTCCAGTAAACTAACATAGCTAATTATTGAACATGGCCCAATGGTAGTCTACCTACAAAAAGCAATGATTTCCACAGCTATGTTGGTTTACCAGGTGGTAATTCGTTTACCAGTCTGCCCAGTCATCAGCCAGCACCCCGCCAGGCAACCAGAATGAAGACCTGGCCCCACTCGTTGCACTCATTCAAGGCTGCCTCGGTCATGGGCGGCTGATGAATCAGTGGCCGTCCCCTTAAAACCCAGTTAAGGTACTAGGGGTTACAAGCCAGTTATTAATCTATCATCGTTTAACCATGGATAACCGGGTTAGAATTAACCTTCATGGTTCACAACTAGCGTGGCCTTTCAGTGGAATTTGTCAATGGCCAGGCGCAGCTTGGTGAGCGTCCGACCTCGCTTTGCCTCGGTTTTTGCAACACTTTGCCGTTGTGAACCTCTTCGCAAGCGCAATCATACCACACCAACGGCATGTGGCGCCCAGATTAGTCTTGTTGGATTGGATCTGCAGCTGGACACCGTGTATGTCTGCGGATTTCAGCAGCTCTGCGAGGAAGAAAGAAAACACTGGTTGGTGATTCATGGGTGTAGACAAGTTTCATTGCCGCAATGATTTGGCATGGCGATGAATTACTGGCTGAATAACTGGCCAGTGATTCATAAGTTGAGATGGCCCATGTAAGTAGCAATAAAAGATGGCTGACGGCGTTTTTTTTTCCCCTGTATACTGGGAATTTCACATGCATTTTTTGTTCCCTCTGGTTATGTCAAAATAGCTATTGAAAATGGCCATAGAAATAGTTGATTTATCCATACCCATATGCTTCATGTATGGAATATTTACCAACATTTACCCCATAAATGACCCAAATGTAGGTAAATATACCATACATGGAGCACATGGGATATACTACTGGGAATTTCACATGCATCGATCCACATAGAGGATGTTTCAGCCAGATGAGATCAAAGCAGAGATCAAGCCATGCCTTTTCGCTTCGAATTGACTTGATCAGTAATGGGAGAATTAAAGCAATAGAATCATCTTTGAGTAACAAACTGGGTAATCTAACATGTAATGAACGTTTGGTGACATTTTGCTGAGGTCCACTCTTTGATCTTCCCATGTTTGGTGATGACATTCGATCAGTTGCAATCCCCACAGAGAAAAAACATATCTATTTAGCTGGTTTCGATATCCCCATGTACAGTATTGAACGATTTCCAGTGAGCTGATCGCTGCTGGAGATTTTTTCCCTGCTCCACAAGTCCAGATCGGAAGTGGTGATATATATATATAAAAAGGATGGTCACTGGATATATACAGTATATATAGATATAGTGTGTGTATATATATATATATATAATATAGTAAATAGTAAATAAGATCCAATATAAAGTATATATATAATCTATAAACATGGTATAATCACCAAGACATCCCAGAAGTTGGGAAATGACATCTACAACTATGCATATTAGTATCATGGTGAAAACACGGTGGCTTACGGTCCTCCTTCTCATATTGGGAATCCAAATCACCCATGCGAGCCATTTGTTCTACCCTGTTTTCCCATGTCATGAAATAATAAATACTAGTTGATTGTTAATAACTGTTCCTACTATGGGTCAAAAATAATCCCCAGTACATTAGGTAGTGTAAGTATGTATAAGTTCCTATACTAACCAATCAACCAGGGTACATCAGACCATATCACCATATTTCATGGTTAAATCCATGATATTCCCGTTTGAATCCCATACTCTCCTGTAAACGTTTACATAGATGTGGAGTTTACCCACCAGTTATATCATTCGACCATTTTCCAAATAGAAAACCATGGGTCTTCTCTATGCAAAACAAACTACTTGGTGGTTTCAACCCCTCTGAAAAATATGAAAGTCAGTTGGGAATATAACATTCCCAACTGAATGGAATAAACATCATGTTCCAAACCACCAACCAGCAAGCCATGTTTAAACCATGGCTCACCCGCCCGAATAACCCGATCTCTGAGGCTCCCTGCCAGCAGTTTGGGGATGTTCCCCCGATCCAAATCGAGCAGATCCTTCCCACAGGTCTGTGAGATCTCGGCCAAGCCGGCCACAGCATTGGCCACCACCATGGGGTTCCTGAGACGAACCCAACAAAATCCTGGGATTTACCCCGGTAATTTTTTGCAGTTCGCGAACTTGAAGCCATGGCCCATTGAAATCGTTGATTTACCGAAATTGTTCATAGCATGGTGATTTTCAATAACTGTATGTTGGTTTACCAGAGGGCATAGTATCCATCATAATCGCATGATCATCCCATCAGAATCCCTATTGGAAACCACATCCGTCAGGTCTTCCAGGGGCCCATCCAAGTCATCCAAGGCTCCCATCTCCCAGCAGATCTTTGAGGATATCCACGAAACCCTGGTCATCCACCAGTTCGGGATTGATGTCATAGACCTGGCCGGTTTTGCGGCGTTAAAAGATGGAAAAAAGTCACTTGCTGAGACTGAAAACCGCTTGGTTTGAACAAACCGACCCGGCAAAGTGTCCTAGGTCACTATCATATACATAATATGGACATATATGATCATATGGGCCACGGTCAATATTTGGTATATAGCTCCAAGTCATCAATTTTTGAAGTGTATTATCGTTTTCAAGTTTTGGTATATATTATATATATATATATGCAAATGTTATCGTTTTTTGAAGTGTATTATCGTTTTCCAAGCCCCAGCTCAATTTCCAACAAATAAAGATGTTTCGAATACTACTCTCCATTAACCTAAATTTTGGCTGTAGCTCATGTATATATATATGTACACACACATTTATGTACAGTAGATAGATTTCAAATCATGTTCAAGCGGAAGCCTACCCTGTAGGCTTCAACAAGGGTTTCGGAATATCAGCCTCAACCAACCAATATGACAGATCATTGTACTCCAGGGACTCTCGCCAAGAAAAGCCCTATATGATGCAATAATCCGATGTAGCGTAGACCGACCTGCATCATATGATTTAGCTCTTAATGACACATGCAACATCACAGCAGGAACATCAAGGGTGAAACAAAATGAAACAAACAGCAACTCTCAACCTGAAAATCAACCATATTTCTCATGACCCCATGTCTTCCCGGAGTTCCCGCACCATTCCAGCGACTTTGCCAACCATCATGGTGATGGTGGATCTCTGTTCTGCCAAAAGTATTTGGAACATGGCATGGCATGGTATTTGGATGGATCGCATCTGTTTTTTTCCCCACCTGCCAGGTGAGGGTTGTTAGATTTTATGTCAGTTGCCTCCTCCTCCTCCTCCTCCTGCCTCCTCCTCCTCTCCTCCTCCTCTCCTCCTCCTCCTCTCCTCCTCGTCCTCCTCGTCCTCCTTGTCATCCTTGTCGTCCTCTCGTTGTCCTCGTCGTCCTCGTTGTCCTCCTCGTCCTCCTGCTCAA
>Ga0126342_10002189_pt1 | contig 29859 bp, 33 predicted proteins | sample Cyp1metagenome_FD_92528 | JGI IMG/M metagenome (GOLD analysis project Ga0126342, IMG submission 92528) | Coral microbial communities from Lord Howe Island, Old Settlement Bay, Australia - Cyphastrea 1 metagenome | ecosystem: Host-associated > Invertebrates > Cnidaria > Coral ...
ACATATGTAAAGATTGGAGTCTCCGGAGGGGGGCAAAATAATTAACTCCCCAGGGGTTGAAATAATTTTTACGAAGGTTCACCACCGTCGATGAAGGGGAGGGGGGGGGTCTATCGTAAGAAAATATTTTATCCTAAAGAGGGTTGTTTCGTATAACAACCGAAGACACTATCAACCCCCTGAAAATAATTTTGGAAATGATTTTGAGGGGGGGGAGGGAGGGGGTAGTTAAGGTAGGGTAGATAGCCAACCTTTGATACAGTTGCTGATCATTTTCCTAACAACATTGCCGGCAGAGAAAGCGGACAAGCATGGACAATGGCCATTCTAAAAACAGGTAAACGATGGTAAACCATCTACAATGGCATACAATGGCTAACGTTCCACGTTTATATCAACAGAGGGTATCCACCACTCCAAGGCAAGCGGTTGAGCTTCTCTTCAAGGCCTTAGATGGTGCCACACGACGATGCTTGGCAGCGAGCTACGGGTTCTGTTGCCCTGAAGCTGGGCGAGATGTTTAAAAATGAGTTTCAAACGGTGTCAACAAAGTTTATGATAATTATGATATGTCAATATATGTCAGGTTGTTTTTTGGTTCCACGTATCAGATGTTTTTGGTCGAAATTGCACGGCAGAAAACCTGGTGATAAATGTACCTGCCATGGTGTGAACGACCGGTGACCGGGTATGACCTAACTTGCCTGGCTTCGCTGCTGAAAATCATTGAAAATACCTAAAAAAAAACAGGAATTTCCCGGAAACATGCTGTTGTGAAATGGGTGTCTCAGGTTTTTTTCATGACATTGTGATGGTGATGAAAGATGAATGTCCTCCTGGTCGTCCACGTGGTCGTTGCTGTCATCATGACAACCATTACGACCATGACGACCGTGACAACGCGTTCCTAGCAACCCTCACAATGCATTGCCAAGGACACGAGCATGCGCTTGTGTGGGGTGTTGGCAACTCAGTGATGTCAAAGAGATTTTACCAGGGGATGAAATTTCGAAATGGAAATGGTGTTGCTGTTGGGAGAATCCATGAGAATCCTGATTCACCATGTCCACCATGTCACTTGTTAATTTCTCATGTTACGCTTGTTGAAGTTTCCCAAGCCGTGCTTTGGTGTCTGAAGCATCAAGAAACCTCTCATATCCTCTCATCTTGAACGGTTTCTGGTAAAATGGAAGGATTCTCTGAGAAAGATGCGGTAATTTCCCATCCCATTCCAGTAGATGCAATGGGATAAAGGTCTCAGCTCGAAACCATCAAATGGGATATCGATCTTTCATATTTGATGTTTAAGCGTTCAAGATCCTTCAAGATTGTTCAAATCTTCCTGTGATTATGTTCCCAGTCTGACGTTTGAGATTCTTCAACCATCCTTAACCAGCTATCCTGGCCATCGTTTGAACTCCATCCCAGGTGTTGAGTGCGCTGGCAGAATTGGTGTCCAGTTCATCTTGCTGCCAGCAGCTCTTTTCCTCAGGTGGAACTGTTGTGGTGGGAAAAACAAACAGTCTTGGGACATGTTTGGGCTTTGGATCCTTTCATACTTCAGAAATTATTGGTTCATGTTTCATTCCTTGGATCTAGTGTCAGTTTTTTGGTGGTGTCTTTTGTGCAGGGAACTCTTCAAGCTGTTCATATACTTGTAGTTTTCTCTATAGCTGATCATTTTGGTCGATGCATCCATACCACTCTGCCCTGTTGGGAACCTGTGGTAATTTAGCGCTCGATGGTGTCACTTGTCCTGATATCCCGCAGCAATCGGATTCAGGTCGAGGAGAAACCCCGAGTGAAGCACCAAAATGTTCACAAAATCTTCACTATTTTCCCTGCAAATCATCACTAGATTCATGAATATTCACTATAGATCATCTATGTTTTACTATTCAATCTATTCACCAGCCAGCAAACCATGTTGCAACCCCATAGCAACCCCATAGCAACCCATCGGGAGGCTTCATTCCCTTGCTCCATCGAGTCTTGGAGGCGCCGGCAGCACAAAGTTCCCAAACTATGCAGTGACAAACAGTGTCCAATGATTCTTTGGAAAATGGCTTGACATGGCTTGACTGTGTTTTGAACAATTCCAAAGAGCATTGACTACTGGGTTTCAATCTCTGGGTCAGTGGTGCATGGTTTTTGGCACCCAAAAACCGGAACAGAACCGCAACTCAGCGTGGAACCTTGGAAGCTGTTGAGTTGCCATTTTCCAGCGGATGGTTCGCGATAGCCACCACCATCCTGTTTCCATGGAGCTTTTGCGGCAGGTGTATTCTGCACATCCGCAGCCATTGCCTTATGCGTTGCCGAGATTAGACGCCGCTTGGCGGGAAGGGATTGTGGGCTGTGCTAAGAAATTGAAGGTCCGGTCAACTGCTAGGATATTTGTCCATATGGATGCTTCAGCGTTTGGATTCTAGCTCCTGGAACCAACACCCGGGTTTCCGATGATAAACCCCTGGCTGCTCAAGCCACAGAAGTTTTCCTGCTTGGTGAATCCATGGCCCATATCCGATTCACTCAACATATCAAGGATCGAAGTCGAGAAGTGACGCAAAAAGCTCCTCCCTTCATCACCACCTTGAAGCCCTCTGCGCGGCTTGGCATGCGCCGGAAAGGCTTGTGGTCAGAGATGTCATCGATGCAAAATTATGTATGTCTTATGCATACATCATTTTACATCTGTATCACATATTACCACATAAATCGTAATATGTGTATATATATATATACCAGTGCGTATATATATATATCATATGGAAGCGGCTTTGAGGGTGAAAATCCTGTAAAGTACCGACGAAATCGGATGGAAGTTAGGCTGATACGCCCATTGATGGGAGACAATTCCATTCCTGAATCATGGATGTGACTTCGGCAGCATGACGCTCAGGACTCAGAAAAATCCTGAGACCCTGAAGGAATGGCTCCTTGACGAAATAATAGACAGAGATCCAACTTCAACCCAATGGAAATATCCGATGATATACGTATGTATCCATATATATATGTATATTTATATATACATGTATACACACATACACGCATACACACGTACATACATCCATACATGCATGCATGCATACATAAATACATACAGTTACATACAGTTACATACAGTTACATACAGTTACATACAGTTACATACAGTTACATACAGTTACATACAGTTACATACAGTTACATACAGTTACATTACATTACATTTTATTTCATTACATAACATAAATTACATACATAACATACATACCATGCATAACATACATACCATACATTACATTACATTACACTATATTACATTACATAGCATAAATTACATGCATAACATACATGCCACACATAACATACATACCATACATACATTACATACATACACTACATTACATTTACATTACATTGCATTGCATTACATTACATTACAGTACATACATACATTACATACATACATTGCAATACATACATACATTACAGTACATACATACAGTACATACATACATTACATACATTACATACATACATTACATACATACATTCATACATACATACATCCATACCATACCATACCATTCCATACCATACCATACATACATTACATACATTACATACATAACATAACATAACATAACATTACATTACTTACATTACATTACATTACATACATTACATTACATCACATCACATCACATCACATCACATTACATTACATTACATACAGACAGACAGACATACAGACAGACATAGATACATACATAGATACATACATAGATACATATATAGATACATACATAGATACATACATAGATACATACATACATACCTACCTACCTACGGACGGACGTACGTACGTACATACATACATACATACAATTCACACGAAACCAGTGCATAAAGGGATGCATAGCCAACAATCCTGGGACGAGAAAACAAGGGCGAACATGTTTTGCAACCACGTTTGGTGTTGCAAAGGTAGGCAGATCAATAGCAGAATATATCAGTGGATGATGCATCGAAAATGCTGTGGTTTACCATTAGAACTTTCAAGGCGACCCGTGAAATGTTCATTCTTCCAAGTTGGAAGCATTGATCACAGAATGGCAAGGTGTTTGATATGAATTAGATCTCCATGTATTCTGGTTTACGATACAATACCTGCCTCGAACTTAGTAATTGTGGGTCTGGGGGTGTAGACAACAAAACGTTCTTGTGTATGGAACTGAATTGTTTTTAGTTTCAGGCGCCCTTGTATTTTTGGGCATTTTTTTTAATGAAGGAAGCGCAGACTGAGTAGAACCATCCAGCCTGCCTGTGCATTTGAAATTCACCACAAAATGTCCGATGTTTCAAATGGATGTTTCTGTTTGCCCAAAGTTGTTTTCTGAGCTCACAGTCGCGAATCTTTCCTGTGTTTATGCCGTGCAGAACTGCTTCAAGCTACGGTTTGATCATGTTTGATCAGGCAGATTCGATGTCTCCCAAGGTCGTATGGCAACGTATGGGTCATTTATTGTGTCATCGCCACAGTTGATCCTTGATGGTACTTCCTCCCTTTAGACACCCAACAGACTCAACATTAAAAAAGTTTGTGTTGTTTTTCAAACAGATCTAGCACATCTAACAGCAGAATCGAGCACAGTCTCTCCAGGTGGTTGAAGAAGTCCACGTCGCTGCCCAGCCTCCCACAGCGCCGCGACACCGCGGACTCACGACGGAGTAGCCTTGCATGGTCCCGGCCCCTTTTTCGTGTGTGGTTGTCGTCTCTGTTTTGAGTTCTTATCCACCAGCTTCGATTGTGTCCTTTCCAAAAATGAGTTGATGAGCAGTAACAGATCGAAAATGGCTAGGAATTTCCACTCAATTGTGTTTTTTGTGTTTTCGAAAGATCAAGGTGAATCCAACTGACACCAACTGACACACATGATGCGGATACTCCCCGCCCTCAAAGATGGATCTCCTGAATGCAGGAAATCTGCTAGGAGCGAAGCCCGATTGTGACCAGATGTGACCAGTTTTCTGGGCTTACACAGATATCTATCCACGGTGTCAAAGCCAAACATCTCAAAAGAAAAGGTGATTGAGCTACTATAAACTACTACATAGACTATATTCATGGTATATCATTTATATCATGTTTTCTTCTACTACATCTTTACATTTCAGTGCTTTCTTTGTTTGGGATGTGTCGGGCGGCATTTGGGCACCGAGGCTGTCAGTGTCCCGATCCTCAAAGGAGGGCAACGACTGTCGGAGGTCATGACGGGAGATGTCGTTTGAGCAGAAATAAGTAGATATTAATTGATATATAATATCTATATATTTACTATACATATATACTATATTATATATATACACATACATAAATATCTATATATATATATATGTATTATCAGCAACAGCCAGCATTAAATTGGGATGATAATGATACTAATCAATAGTAATAATAATGATCATCATCATAATGATAATATGACCTAAATATAGATAGATATTAATAAAGGGGGTGGCTGGGTTGGTTTGAGGGAATAATTACAGGAACCCAGGGAATTTACCATCAAATACGTTGGGGTTGAAACCATACATCTTCCCTTCATGCACGTCTGAAAAAGAGCTATGTTCAACAAGAAGCAGCAGCAATACGAGGGACATAAGAAAAAATGTAGGGGTTACAGGACCGGCAATTCACTTTTCGGCGGTTCCTTTCCGTCACTTGACCGGGAAGGTGATTCCAAGTGTTTTGCTCTCTTTGTGGTGAATTGGCACCGCCAACCACCCGACAATCCATTGCTTCATGGTCTATTTCGCTTGAAGAAAATCGGCATCACAACTGCTTCCCCATATCTTGCCAAATGATGTATTTGAGTCATTCCATGCCATTCCTTTATCTTCTCTTTACAGGTACTGTTAGGATCCAATTTTTTGTCCACCCTTATTTGACACGTGAAAATTCCTCCCCATTTTCCATGCTTAAAACCTCCCAAACTGTGCACAGGATCCTCGAGATGGCTCAGGCCAGCAACAAAAAGGCCTGGAATGGCTGCATGGCGACGATTTCCCCACGGTCCATCAAAAACTGGGGATGTTGCAAAGATTCGACCCGAAAGTTTGTAGCCTGACTGACCTTGTGATGTTGCCATAGTTTGCTCCACTTGATCCTGTTGACGTCTTGGTGAAATTGGCTGACACTTAGGAATGGCCAAGGCCAACCAAAATGTCATGTGATTGTAGACATTGTCCAAAATAAATGCTGGATTCGTTGGGTGAGTATGCTCTTTCACGATGACTGGCTGGAAATACAGGGTTCAACACTCAAAGCAAAATGATGGATGGTTGTGCCGGTTGTGCGCATGTTTTTGAACTTTTTGCCATTTGTAAGTTGTTTCCTCTGCAAAGACACTAGGCCAACACAAGTTTGGTGCCTCGATTCACTTCCAAAAAGGAGTATCTGAACACCATCAGATATTCCAGGCATCCTGCATCAGAGCAAGAGCCATGATGTGTTTTTGTGTGAAACGTAAGGAAGTTATGAAACCAAAACAAGAGTATCTTCCAGCCATTCTGATTCATAAATGATTGGGCAATCATGGGCAGCCATGGGGTTTTCTTTTGAAACACCATACATGGTATATATATATGTGGTGTATATATATATGTATATATATATGGTGTATGTATATATAATGTAAAGCACCATGTAAGCCCCTTCCGTTAGGAGGAGTTGCGGGCTACTTGGAGTCAGGACGGTGACTTCAGGGACTTCACCCAGGTTTTCCCGATGTCGAAAACCCAAAACATCCCAAAACCAAAACGAGAATTTGAGGTCGGGGATGATCAAATCTAGGTTTAAAGATGATGTTTGATGATGTTTCATGATGTTTGATGATGTTTGATGATGCTTGATGATGTTTGACGATGTTTGATGTTTATTTTCATTGTCTCTCGAAAATCTAGATTCAGGATTCTTTTTCAACATCAATTCAATACGTTGCTGATGTTTCACAATCATCGATACCAAGACTCCAAGGATGTTTGAACCGATTGGGGTTGCTTCCAAAAGAGGTGTTCCTCGTCATCCAACCACGATTCAATTTCCTGTTTGGGGGAAGATCGGAAGATCACATCCAACCATTGCATCACGAATACCAGTGTCCATGGACGAAGCAGGTCATCAGTGGTCATAATGTTCACGTCAGAATGCATGTTGCAAGCCGTTCGTACACGTCCGCAGCGTAACTTGCTTGCCTGCTTGAGTCAAAAAGGAAAGCAACCACTCCGCCAAACCACCAAGAATGAAAATGAGTTGAGGATGCGTCGGATATTTCAGCCCAAGCATGGATCAAGCCACATCGAACCACACAAAGTTGGGAAAGCTGTGGGTCACCCAAAACATGAACTCAAAAAACTCAGCCGAGCGAAACATTCCACGGTCCAAGGCAGTTTACCCGTGAGCCAACAATATTGGGCCGGCAGCGAAGCATGGTGAAACCGGTGCCGCCACCGGGGGTTTTTCGGCCACCACGAGGCTTGGTGGGGCTGGGACACCAAAATGTGACTAGATCATCATAGATCATCTAAATTCCTAGGTGATTGTTACTTGTGACAGACTCCTGTCCTTTCAGTCCCCAGTTGTTCCCTGGTTCTCTGACAGGAAGCTCTTCATACATCAAGTGCCACCATGTGCTGGACTCTTGGCACTGATCTTCGATCGAAAATGCCTGGTTTGTGGGGAATTTCAGAAAAAAATAGTCATCCCTTCAAAATCCTTTGAATAGATTCCATCATATTCCATCTGTATTCATGGTGAAAGCGCTCTTGACGGAAGTTTTCCTCGGCTTTGAGCAGCTCTGGAATTTCCGGAAAGACTTCCGACATTGCAAGCGTAGAAGTTAGAACCCCAGAACGACAATCTCCTGGAAAAAAAACAACGATCCCCTACACAAAATCATGTTTTTCATGCACTTCTGTTAGTTTGGTGGGGTGTTTTGGATGAAGGATAGGACACGGTTAACCCTTGAAAACTTTAGATCCCAGCCCGGCGATAGGCTGCCATCACACTTATAACCTGCTTTGGAACCAAAATGCTTCTGGCTGCAGAATGACTTCTTATGCATTCTTATGCTCATCTAGGGTAGGGTGTTTATAGCGGTGGAAAACATCAGGGACCTCGGACAAGGGGTATTCATCCTCCTCTTCCTCCATCCTCCCTTGTTGCCGCACCTGGCCATCGTGCCATCATGGCGGTCACCGGTTACCACCGGTTACCACAGGTGAATCCAGGTGAATCCCCAGGTTGTTCTGCTTGCAGTTTCTATTCAAGGCTTATTGAATTTAAGTCAAGTCTTGATTTCTATCTCCGAGGAATCCAGTCACTAGATGTTCTGCCAGGCACAGCCGGAAGGTGTGTTGGGTCAATATGGTCTGCACTGAGTGTCTCATAGTGATGTCATAGTGTCTCGTTTCGGAAATCGCGGCTTTGAAGATGTCAAAGGGATAGGTTGGAAGTTTTGTTTTCGATGACACCAAGAACATCAAATCATGAGATCAGTTTGCAAATATGACATGATAATACATTATTTGACCATGATTTATATATATATATAGCTGTCATGTGTCTTTTTCAACAAGCCCCTTCCTGGTGATGTTTCCCTGGACCTAGGGAAACTGTATTCGTTTTCGTTGAAACCGTCCTTCGATCTCAGCAATCAAAGTGGTTTTTGGCCAATTGGGATGGATAGCTCAAACTGCCCGCAGGCGACGATGGAAAGCCATTGCCCTTGGATCAAGAGGTGGTGGCAAGGGTTCCTGATAAGATCATCAAGATAGTGGATATCAATGGATATCATGCAATATTGGTGGCATTATGATGTATTATTAGTATGATTCTACTGATGATTTTTATACATTTGGTAGACTAAGGTCACACGTATTTCAGGCATTCTCGGATTGCTATGTAGAAAGTGTTTGGGACTACCCTTCTTGCACTTATTCAAGACAGCTCCAACGCCAGGTCACTAGGTACACCACATTTTGGTCCAGTGGACGGTCCTCGATGTTGTACTTGTGACCTTGTGGCGCAAAGTGAGTTTGAAATCACAAAGTTTCAGCATCTGATGTGTTCATTGTGTTCATTGCCAACAATGGATAGTTTGACTAGTTCTTTAAAAAAAGGAAAACTATGAGTCGACTATGAGATACTATGAGTCTATGTCAAGGATTTGCATCAAAGATACACGCATGTTCCACCGTTTTGCATTGGCATCGTGAGCACACACGATGCACATTGTGTCTTGGTGCGACGCTGTGAGGCCAACGCCTTGTACCTTCGAAAGATGGTGGCGCAACTGCGACCATTGCCTCTTGGACAGCTGTGGTGAAACCACTGGTGAAACCACTGATCATGCTGATGATCATGCTGATTCTGATGATTCTGATGATCATTGATACATTGGTGGTTAGTCTTTGTCGAATGTGAAATTGATCCACCAACAAAGCAACAAACCATTGCGGGCCCAACATATTCAAGTGGGAGGTTGTTTACGTGGTCTGACTTTCCGTAGTCTGGTTGTTGGGTCGTTTGTTCACCACCTCATCCAGGCTTTGTTGATTGGATAGTTGTATGCCTTTTTGTTGCTACAATCATGTGACTATATCCGGAACATGTGTTGCTAATATCAATGTCAATTAACTTCCACTGGTCTCTAATAGATTGATGGTCATATGATATCATATGAGTCATATTAGCTGATTTCAAGTGTTGTACTATCCCATACTATCCCATACTATCCCATACTATCCCCTACATCCAGCATTTGGGGATGTCCAATTAAGGCACTTGTTCACATCGTCGCAGATCGCCAATGCGCCACGAGGCATCAGCAGATCATCGAAGGTCGCAGCTTCACGGTGACCACCAAAGCCGACGAGGCCTGGAAAAAGAACGAGATCCAATTGAAATGGGTTATTAATGGTTAATTAATGGTTATTAATGGTGTTAATTTGGTGTTAATTAATGGTTATTAACCAAAATAACTGTCCCATTTTGGGAATATTGGACATCACCTGAAATAGTAGCCATGGCATTGACCATATAGCGATTTTCGTTGGGTGATGTTCAATGGGGACATTTAATGACCCATGGAGAAAGAAGTTTGAAAGAAGTATTTAGAAACGAAGGATGACTAAGATGTAGGTGAAATCTAGAATTTTGCTCAAGTTGGACTTAAGTACAGCCAAACCCGTTACCCTGCCCGCATTGTCTAGGATGGGTTGACAGGATGCGCAGAATGTCTTAATCATCTGTTTTGCAGGGATGGTTTATGTCTCTGATTTAGTTTGCAGCACTTGAGCAATGCCGCTAAACCCAGTATCGCCTTGAAGATTTACTGGTTTGTAATCGTTGAAGATTGATTAATATGGCCTATTTGACTCTGGGACGATTTTGTCCAATTTTGTCACGTGTTGAATTTGCAACTGGCAATTTCCTGTTGACATGACTGAAGTGAAACTGTTCCCAATGTTCCCAATGTTCCCTTTTTTAGACAATTCAGGTGACTTGTTCTCACTATATCTTGGTATATCTTGCTGCTTAGATTTCTCAAAGAAAGGCCCAAGATCCTCATGGAATCCCGAGATCCCCCGGAAATTGAGTCCCAAATGGTCCCAAGATTTTCAACAATCCCTATCTGAAGAAACACGTCATGTTTTTTTGGGAACGGTGATGATTCACCCGAAAAAAACCTCACGGCAATGGTAAAGTAAAGCCTGTCCCCTATGCATTCTTGATGTAAATTCAAATAATTCATTTGAATCTTCCTGTGGAGCATGTTGGCTAAGTGTACTCACCTTGATCATTGAAACTAAGTCAATGAAGTTCAGGCTTCAAAGCGGTTCAAACCCAGATGTGTTTTCGTCACCACCAGGCAGACATGTTTTACATCCCCGCCTTTTTCTCAGTCCTCTTCTGGATCGGCGATCTGGAGGCCAGACATGTTGGATTTTCGGCCGTGGGATCATTGGTTGGTAAAATCGTGCAGTGGCAATCTGCACATATCTGCACATATCTGCACAATCGAAAAACACACGTTGAGAAATTGGGGAAGAAATTGGGGAAGTGCCTGGAAAAGTGTGGCTTCCCATCTCTGCATTCTGCACATTCCCATGTTTTTGGCTTGGTTCAATGTACTGAATGGGTGAAACCGCTGGAAATTCCCACAGCTTGCGCCATGTGCTAGATGTTCTTTCCGTGGTAAAGGTGAATCTACTTCGTGGGTTGCAGACCTCTCAAAGTCTTGTGAGCTATGTAAGGGGGTTGTAGCTGGGACACAATCCCATCATGACCTGAGGGGTTTCGACGTTTTGATTCCTATTTTCTATTTATGTTGATGTCATGATTTATGGGTGAGATGTGGACACCATACTAACGAATCAATGACCGAATTGAATCCCAATCGGAAATGCTCTTCTACCTAGAAATCTTCATTGTTGAGTTGCGATGCAATTCCCATGATTTCAGCTAAATATTCATGTGGTTTTGTGCCACTGCCAGTGCTGTTTCAGGCGTTGCGCTGTGCTGCCATGACCGTCCAACAGTTGGCCACGTCGCCGTTCTTCGCCAAGCGCCAGGGCTACGACCATCTGTTGCTCTATGGCGTGGAGTTCCTTGGCCCACCATTTGCCAGCCCGCTCACATTGGGGGGGGACGATAGCGTTGGGGCAAATGTTGGGAGTTGACCGTATGGTTACTCAATAGCATCAATGGTAAACCATAGAAACAATGAACTATTTCAAGATATGCATTGATACATCATTATGAAATGGTTTACAAACCATATATATATTATTTATATATTATTTATATATATTATTTATATATGTGTATAATTGATGGCTTGTTTTCATATTTTTCATATTTACAAACCATCCTCGATGTATCCATCACTGGGTTTTTTCGCAGGTTTCAGCACTATCGCGATCAGCCTGGCTTCGCCTTGACGGATTACCATCCCCTGGCAGCCAATTGGATCGTGCTCACGGTGCACCGGGGGCAACCGGTTGCTCCGGGTTGCTCATTGGATCTCATTGGTTTGTTTCCCTAAGTGAAAGCCGGAACTTCCAACCCCAACAGGCCCAACAGACTTCAAAAGAGGATTTTTGGTGATTTTTGCCCATCGCAAGTAAAGGAAATCGCGGATGACAAGTAGATATCTCACCAGACTTGCTTCATCCAGAGTTTCTTACGCAAAAGCGAAACGGGTTCCAAAGTTGGCAAGGAATGGCAAGGAATTTCCAGACATTTCTTGTCAATTTATTTCTTGGACATGGAGTTTTGATTCCACAAGCAGGTCCCTCTTGAAATGCAGCGCCAATACCACAACCATTGGATGGTTCAAGGAGCAGCAACCGTTTCCGGGATCCTTAGAAAACTGAGCTCCCCAAAGGATGTCGCTGCAGGTGGCTTGCCCGTGGCCTTGCGGCAGCACCAAAGATTCCCATGGCCAGGGACCAAATCTGGGTGAAGAATGCTGCTTCTGAAACGGGCAAGTAATCAAGATTGGGATGCGGGCAGGGAAATGCCACTATCCAGGTAGTATGTTGAATGATTTTTTCGATGCGTCAGATGATTTGGAAATATGCATTACTTTATTGATTTCAATAGTTAATATATGTTAATATGTTGATATATGTTGATAATGTTCGAAATGGTTTCAAAGTTGTGTCCTTCGAAACATGATCGACAGGAATCCTTGAGGTGATCCAAACCTCATAGGACCATCGAAAAGTGAAGAGTTTGAAACTAACTCTGAACAAGAGTCATTTAAAACCCTGGGGGGAATAGGAGATAAATCAAAGTTTTTAGCCCAACATTGCCCAACATTCCTGAATACTGGACATTACTATACATAACTTACATAAGACATCAGGATAAAAAACATCATAAAACCACTTCAATTCAACCTGGCTGGAGTGGATGCGGATCAACAATGATCAGCATGGGTCCATGGCGCCCAGGTCTACGCAGCCGCTTCGTGCTGCTGCCACATGCTTCACGCCTGCGGTGTCACCGCGGCGTGGTTGGGGGCCCCGGGAGCTAAATGGCTTTCTCTGAAAATGGGCTACCTCTAAATCCATTGGTTAATCACAATGTTCCCGATTAAAAGAACATAAAAGAACCATTTTGGAGGGTCTACACCATTTTCAGACAGACCCAAAAGACCCAAATAGACATGGTACAGTGGAGGATACCCATCTCAAGGATAGCATGGTGATGTAGTTTGAGCCAACATACATCTCAGCTCAAAGTTGGTTTCCGAAAAAGCAGATGTCGTTTTCTGCAAAATTCATCCGCCCGTCCATTGTCTTGCAATGAACTCAAGTTGATCACCTCCATCTCCAGCTATTGCTTCAACGCATGGGCTTGTGCATGGGCTTCACAAATGGCGCCCTGAACCACAAATGATCCAAAGAAAAGCACATTGCCTGGGAAACGCCATTCTTTGCGTTGTACGCGTATAGAACCCACAGGAGTGCCAACTATGAAAGTTTGTTCACTTACAAGATCATGCCTGGCATTCATCCGCAAGCTAATTGATGTTGAAAAGCCTTAATTGATCTCAATTGTATCCATATGTGAGTCTGTTAGATGTGTATTAGATGCATGTCTCCCATGTGTATTAGTAGATAGTGTAGTAATGTGTAGTACATGGGAGACATACGTGCGTTTCATATTCCGCTGCATTGCTCTTCCGTCCTGACAGTCGAGGCGCCTCGTCTCACCCATCCCCGACGCTTTCGAATCGGCCGCACGGCAAAGGAGAGGCAAAGGATCTTGGTGGATGTTGGTGGTTTCAAACATTTTTCATGTTCCATAATATATGGGATAATCCTTCCCATTGACTTTCATATTTTTCAGAGGAGTAGGTATACCACCAACCAGATAAGGATCGTTAGCAGATTAGTCCCAAGACCATGGAATCGTTGGAAATTGGAGCCTTCAACTCGTTCGTATTCCAATGAGTCGGGGGACCCCAAATGACCCCAACATCCATGGCGAAGGTATGCGAAAGTGACCCATGATACTTGATGATACTTGTACATCCTTCGGTTTTTATCTCAAAAGTGGAAACATCGACCAGACATCGCCAGAAGGTAGATGGAAACATCTGGAAACTATGCTAAAAGTATCTAAAAGTCTATATATTCCTTTCACAACAAGGCATGACATGTGGATTTTGGTGGATTTGGGCTGAAAATTCGGAGATACTGTGATCATCTTTGGCTGAGGCTACGTCGGTGCCATAGGCCCCAAGTTCGATGAACGGCAGGCCAGGTAATTTTGGAGAGTGAGTTGTAGAAACTTGTGCTTTTTTGAGGATAGTTCCTGAATGTTCCTGAATGCAAGATGGCCATATCATGAGAACTGTCCTCGGGTGGTGAGACATCATTTGATCCAATGGGATGTGCGTTTCCAGCTGAAAAGCAGGGGGATGCCAAGCACGAACAGCAAGATGGCGGATAGATTTTGTATGTCTCCACATGTCTCCCAAATCTGTGCTTGAAGATGAGAAGTCAACGATCATAAATGATGCGTTTTGTATATCTACAAGTTGATTTTCATCGATCCCTTCCGCACTTTTGAAGTCGTAGTTCATCCCCAATGACCCTCCGAAAGTCAGTTAGGAAGGCCTGCAGTGGCACCAGGCATTTTTCAACGTCACCTGTGACAGCCAACGTTGGTTGCGGACAGAGGCAGATGACTGGGATGACTAGGGTACAAAATTCTTCATGTCACACGTGTCACACCAACGTCGTAACGTAAAAATCAACGTTTCCCAAATTTTGCAGGGACATACCAGGGCGTTTGCTTCGGAATGTTTGGAAACTGATCTGCAAAGAGTATAAAGAGTTGAATTGCTACCTGGAGGACAGCCGTGAGTGAATAAACCTGTGCCGGCAAAGGTCAAGATAGTTCACGAATGAAACCCACTCGGACTTTATTTCTACCAACAAAGGCCCTGTGGATTGAACGTCTCCACCTTGGGTTCATGTCAGATGAGGCATTTCATCAGCATGATTCAGCATGGGTGATTTCATAAGATAAGAATATGAGTAACATGAGTAATATGAGTCTGACCTGCATGAGTCAACACCCACAAGATGACTTCAGGGGACCAGGAATTTCCAGAATTTGAGCCCCATTTTTTGCAGCTCGTCAGGATGGGTGGCATGAATCTGCTCCCTGGACTGCCAAGCATTGGGCCTTGGATGGTACCTTGGCATACGGCTCAAGCGCCAAGCTAACCCAGGAAAATTTCGGCGCTTAAACATTGGTTAAACTTGACGGTTAAACAACATGTAACAACCACTGTTAAACAAACGTGTTTGCAAATGTCCAGATTTGGAGGCAACAGCACCATCCTGGATGCCTTTCTTCTTTCGCGGCGAGGATATGAGACCTGCCAGGCGCACGTGTGCAAGTTGTTCCGAACGGATGTCTGTTTGTTTCATTTATTCAATTTATTCGATATTTATTTTTGGATTAGAATTTCCAGATCCAACACCAAGGCTGTGTAAGACCTTCGTATACCATGTGGCATGTGAATCTCTTTTAACGAAAGGTGATTCTAACTTGAGGCCTGAATCCAGAAGTTGACACCTGGAGCATATGGCATAGGTTGTGTTTCAACATCTGGTCAAGAAAATTCCCAAACTCCTTTATCCCGTTCAATCCCGTTCAATCCTGTTTAACTGTTCAAGCCCAAGCCCTGGATGTCAAGCAGCCAGGCATCATCTGAGGGAGACAAGTGGGGCGCCCTTTGGGATCTGCAGAAGCGATGGATTAACAACACCGGGATCTGGCTGGTGGATAGAAATGGTTGGTTTTGTCCCCAAAATATTGGATTCTTGTATCGATTTCTGGCCACCAATTCATGCCTCTTCAATACTGGATGGTGTCCGAAGAACACATCCCAACATGATCGGTTTGTTAAGGGTGGTGCCTTTCTAGTGACTCCTTGGTGAACCTCAGACCGCTGGTATCATCTTGCCCCAATCCCAAAGACCACCCAGAAATGACTGGGCTTCTCCTTCCAGATTGGTTGCCTACTGACCAACACATGTTTCTGGCAAGTTTATATCCTGTTTATGTTGGTTGTAATATACATCCCATGCTCAACACATAAATACTCATTGACAAAATGTGGTTCTATCTAGTTGGTGATTAAATACTGCTCAAAATAGTTGGTGAAATCAAGTGAAACATATGATATGATATTATATATATATATATACATATATATATATACATATATATATATATAATATATATATATATTTATATATATATATATGGCATACACCAAATCTCACCATCTGACGCTTCCGCGGCTCATCGCGGCTGAGCGCTTTTTGCCGTCGCTTCGTCGCTGACCGCGGCTGAGACCTTGGAACTTCTGGTGGGTTGAAGAAGTCTGGCGCTGGCGCCTCGTACCGGAGGCCACGGCGGATTGGAACTATCATGGTTAATAGTGGTTAATAATCCATGGTTAATTAATGGTTAATGGATTATAGTTCCCATTAATGGTTAATTATCCAGTAACTATAATAATGGATTGGATTATTAATCATGGTTAATAATGTTTAATAATGGTTAATCATTGGTATATAATCAATGGGAGATCTTCAGGATCCGATTTATTGGAGGTGATGCTTTATGGATTTTTATGGTTGCATATGCCGATTCTATTCCCATGCGTGTTCGGTTGAATCTGATTCGAATCTCCTTTAGTGGCTCAATTGGTATGTTCTATCCCTGTTTCCAGAAATGTAAGGATAAGATGTTCGAAAACAGCTCGAGACATGAATGTACTGGGTATATTTGGGATAACCTATATAGTATAGCCCCAATGATCTCAGTGCTTTTAACCAACTATAATAGCTGGGTGCATCCTCACTTGTTGCTTATACCCTCATGTTCAAGACTGCTTTTTGCCTCCCACAGAAGTGTCAACGCTGCGGCGCTGCAGTTGAATTCACAGCAGACCGTGTATGTATATAGAGTGGTAGATAGATAGATAGATAGATAGATAGATACACAGATACACAGATACACAGATACACAGATACACAGATACACAGATACACAGATACACAGATACACAGATACACAGATACACAGATACACAGATACACAGATACACAGATGCACAGATGCACAGATGCATACCACTCTATTTACATGTAATCATCATGTAGCTGTAGCTATATTATACATATTATACATATGATAAATATATACATCTTATACATCATATATATAATTATATATATATATATATCATAGACAATGCGTACTTCATCCCGCGACTTGGCTGACCACGGGTGGCAATGCAGGCCGAAGCCCCAGATTGGGGAAGCTACTTCCGCAAGGCCCCGGAAGATGGGTTGTCGAACGTGGCGAGGACTGGGCTACAGATGGCTACAGTATAAATTGGTTTTTCTATGTAGACTGATTGATGGGTTTATGAAAATAAAAGATGAAAATCCACATATCCATCAACTATTTCCTTATTTCAGGAGCCCGAGGCCTTTCCGTTGAATTCGAGCCACAAAGCCCACAGAGTAGCGGTCAATTTGGGTAGCCAATCATGGTCGGGAAGTTTGATATCCAGATCCGCTTTGAACCATAAGGTGGAGATTTTAACATATTTCACCATGGATGCGTAGAATTGTGAATCGGATGCTTTGTGCTAGGTGTTCAGGACTTCCTCTTGGCAAATGCTGGGATTTTCTCAGACATGGCCTTTCTTTGGAAATCTCAGCATTGTGCCCCCTTTGCCCATGTTTGCCCATGATCTAAATTTCGAATGTTCTGACTTCGACGATTTCCAAAGACTTCCCCTAAAGCCAAACATGACCAGATTGTTCCATGTTACCACGACCACTTGAGGCCTTTTCCATACCTTTCTATGGCTTCTCTGATGGTAGCCTGGGCGAGAAACTGGAGACTGGGATGGAAAGTCTATGTGGCATGGGTTCCAGAAACATGGGAACCATGGGATTTGGGGTGCCCTATTTCAGACCCATATGTTGGCTACCTCTGATTGGTGACGCGTGTCTTCAAACCCTGTACCTGATTTTCTGTGGGCCCTTGGAGATCATGACCATGGCAATGGATTCTGTCCAGGGCTACTCAGACAGCGGGAATTGGTTTCCACATGCGCACTTTAGTCCGATCCAGTCCAGTCTGATCCAGTCTGTTCTTATCAGTTGATGTTTCAAAGTGTCATTCCAACTTCTGGAATCCAATGTCAGAATCTCTACGGGCACCAGGACATACATGTTTTGGTGCTTGAATGTATGTATCCACTTGACATGTGCTTGTGGGAAGTACGTGACCAGTTCGAAATCGACTCGTCTGGCATACTCTTTGACAAGCCATGTCTCCTCTTTGTGTCTCCCGGCTTGTTTCTTCGCCGGAGCCTTCTTTGCCACCAGGAAAGGCTCTATGGTGGTGCCCAGAACGGCTTCCAAGACATCCCTGAATTCCAGGCCGGATGCACTCAAGTTACCCAATCTGCTAAATCAAAAGCAAATCCCAAGAAGCTTTGGGCAGATATCAATGAAATGTGGTCTCACCCAACTCCAGTTGACAACTAAAACCTTGTTTGCCTTGCATCAAACTCCGAGGCTGAACGAAGGGAGCAGCCAGTCTTCAATTCCTTGCTGTTTGAGACCATCTATTCCTATTCAGAGGTGGGATGGTTCACAGCGGGATCAGCCAAGTGACGTGCAGAGATCAGCCCACTTTTCAAACACAAAGAATACACAGTTGAGAACCTCCAGGAACTTGCTGTATCCTCCAGCTATTCATGCTATTCATGCTATTTATGGCCTTTGTCCAACTGTTTTGTTCCAAGTTGCACTCGTGACACAATAGACGGAATCATGCCTGAACAGTTGAGCACTTTGTAGTTAACCCCTGGGACCCCTGGATGAATACACATGTCTCCATTGGCAAATCAGAACCCACCAAAGTCCAATTTGGAATCAAAGTGGTGTCCCATTGCTAGGTGTGTTTGGTTTTGCCGGAATGCTCAGTATGGAGGGAAGATGACAAGATGTGTCCTTTCGGAAACCCGCTGGTCAATCCAAAGTGATTAATTTGGAGATTGGTTGAACTACCAACTGATCCACCATTTCGGGATTGCGGTGGTTCAGCTTCTGGGATTTATCTTCTCGTCTTTCCCCAATCCCCATTGGCTCATTGGCTACAGAACGAGTGGTGGTGGTTTCCATCTCCTTGGCGCGGGTCCGAAAACTGGGTATCCCAAGATCCAGCGTTTGGTAAAGGGTATACCTGGTATACCGGTATACCTCATTTTGGGAAACCCAAATTTTACAACGTTGGCTGTGTAAGATGACATCCCATCATACCGTAGCTATATCATAAGTATATCAGAACTATACGATAACTATATGATAACTATGATATCATTGTACTTGGTTCACCAAAGAAAAGGCCATTTTCGGACAAGCCCATCCTGTCCCACACCGCCAAGGCGAGGCGACACGGCGGATGGCACCAAGCGCCTCTGGGACGTTTGGGATACCCAGCTAAAAGTGGCAGCATCCTATCAGATTTCGATGGCAAAAATGGCTAAATTCCAAAAGATAGCCCCTTCAAAATACAAATTTTGGGTGTGTGAGCCCTTTTGAAGATGTCAAACATAACAAATTTCAATCTTACAGTTAGTATAGTTAAGATGGCAGACTTCAGGCCATGACGCGTGGATGTCTTCCAGCCTTTGCTTCAACATCAGATTATTGGCCAATGTTGCCCTTCCCGGACAAGGCCGCAATCCGCATGACTTGAGGGATCAAAATTGTACTGGTTGGGTTTGTTGCCATTGGAGGACGGAGGGTAAGCCGATAGACTGCAGTTGAGCCGCGAAACGGAGGGCCACAAGTGGCACATAGTGCCGTCCTTGTCCAGGTGCCTTGGGCTGACTTCAGTTTCTTCTTCTATGGCGTGCCCTGGCTACGGCGGCCACGGGTGAGCTGCAACGACAGCAGGGGTTGAAATGCTACAACTTGCTAGACAAATTTAATCTTGCTTGAAGTCATAGCGACATGATGAGGATGCGCAATGAAACGCAGACCGTTTCATTCCCAAAAATAACTCAATCAGCCCTCACACAACCAGAGTGCCATTTTTCCCTTCCATCTCAGCCTTAAAGTTCATCCCATTTCAGCGGCAGGTGCAACAAACAAAGAACAACCCACAAACCGAAATGAACATGGTTATACGGTTTTACAGTTATATCACGTCATATCGGGAAAAAAAAATCTTTTTTTCTTTGCTTTCCCAATCTTTCCCCTAGTGTCCCAAAAGGTAGAAAAAAGTGACTGAAAAGGTCAGAATGGCCGCAAAGGCCGCAATGGCAATCTCACAGGTGAACTCCACCTTGGCTGCTGCGCGTGTCCTCGGTGCCCTGCAGCATGTGCCACAGCGCCTCTTGCGGCGCAAGCGTCAGCATTTGTCTTGAGGCCCAGTGGACACCTGTAGATGTGATGAGAATAACGATGAGAAAGGGCAATGTGGAAAAAATGATGAATCTAAAACCAGATTTTGAAATAGGCTGTTTTTGCACAAACCTATATATAATATTATCTATATATATTCATATAGCTATACATGTCATATTTGGGTGTCAGATGGTGTCAGTGTATCGCCTATAGAATCAACGGTTGCCAACATGAATCAACAATCCATTGCCATCTCCCGAGGCTGCAGTGGCTGCCCTCCCTGGTGACCACCGTGGACTGCACCAATCGCAGTGGATCCGCACGGACGGCGCTGGAACTGGCCATGGAGGAGGCATCTGTCAATCTGTGGGGATTCGATTCAAAATTGTTGGGCCATTGGTCAAAATTGTGCCTGTTGGTTTTCCTAAAATGGTTCCGTCTCATCTGGTTTCATGGATCCGGTTTTTGGCGATCTTCGCACATATCATGATGCTTTGCACATACCATGATGTATGGTGGCACCGTGGCACCGTCGCAGTTTCCGACTCTTTTCCAGGCCTTTCAACGTTCGAGCGAATACCAACTACTCAACGGCCAGAGAAAATCCTGCACTGTGCGGCGGGAGTTGAACTGTCAATGGGGTAAATGGACGGGACCTTCCAGTGTTTGACATTCCCATTTGGTTGCGGAAAAGTTGTTGGACCCCTTGGAACTTTCAGATTGGCAATTGGCATTCTGAGTGCCATCCATTTTCAGTGGCTGCTCCACGGCAAATGGGCCCTGCCCACAGATTTTGATCCTTGGTGGCGTTCAAGGAAAGATTTGATTTCGTAATCTCGAACATAAATCATCATCATTAAATATCATTAATCAATTTAATCTGTTTAATCTGTTTATCGGTTTCATCCAGATCTGACTTTCTCTAAATCTTAGTCATTAGATGTTTCTGGGAAGATGGCCCCTCCTGACCGAGCCCGTTCACAGCAGGATCCAAATCACGTCGAAGTTCCCAACTTGATGTGGCTTCTAGCAGAAGATCGTGCCTGGGACAGCTTGGTTGGGATGGTTGGGATGTGGCCCATCTATGAATGGGATGAATGGGATGTTTACCCTGTTTACCCCAGTGAAATAGCTGGGGTATCATCTTGTGCAATGGGATGCAGATCCGTTCATGCCACACAGAACGGTCACACCGCAAAAGAGCCGCCCCAACTTTGGAGACGTTGGAACTCTGATGATCCAAGTCGAAGTGACCCATAAAAAAGATCACTGCTCCACCGAGTTGTCATTCTGGTTGCGCACCAACCCACAGTGCTGTATTTTGCCCATATTTGAGGGACGGAAAGTGACACTTATGGACAAACTAAACGACCTGGGACGCAGCAGAAATGGGAGCGGGATGTCCGGGATGCCGAGGTGCTACGCAAGACTCCCACGTGAGGGCCTGTGACAGGACCCCCTTGCAGCAAGTTGTCGGTGAGCACGTCAGTTCAAAGCGACCCATTGCTCCATGTTTTGGAAAGGCCACACCGAGGAAATTGCCCATTGTGGATGTCCTGTTGCCATGTTGGGCTGAAACTGCATCAAATCAATCATTGTGCATGCAAAAAGCAAGAGCAGCATCAAGGAGAATCAAGCACGTTAAACAGTAGTAGATCCAGCAGTACCAGGAACTTCGTGGTCTTGAAAGTCAAGCGGTTGCTGCTGAATATGGAGAAGGACCGATGAAGCCAGGGTGCGATGCAACACAATGCAACAATGGCTCAAGCATTCTACACCAAGAAAAGTCAAAAGAGTCTTTGGGATCTCCTTTGCTATCGAGTCTTCAGTCTCGATTAGTCGCGGTATAGTCATGGTCGACATGAGGGTACAATATTGATTGTTTCATATTGATTCATTTCATATTCATTTCATATTCATTTCATATTCATATGCATTTCATATTCGTTCCATCCTCTGTGTCATTCCTGTTGAGTTTTCTGAATGAAGCTGACTTGACCAGGAACGTGTCAAAATCGCCAATATCCTCCGACCCGGTGTGAGGATCTCAGGGGTGACTAGGTCAGGTGTGGATATGGCTTGGCAACTGCCCAACTGCCGGTTCCAAAGACCTTTTTGCTCTCCATCTTTATTTGGGATGATCATCAGTTGGTTCCATTGACTCATAAGTTGAGAATGAGATAATTGAACGGGCAGCAAAAGCCCACCAATCCAACATGTTTCCTAGAAAGGAAGCGCTTTCAAGTGTTTCCCCTTGCTAGCTATCGTTCGGCATAATAATGCCAGACATATCAGTTCGAAAAAAGAGTCATTTCCACATACGAACACGCTTCTCCATGTTGGTACAGCCAAGAAGAAGTTACGCTGGTAAGGGAGCCTAAACAGCAAGGGTCACAGAAGAGTGTATCCTTGTAGGACACATTCGTTTGACACTCTTCTGTGACACATTCGTGAAACACTTTTGCTGGACATTCTAGACAGAGACTCTTGTAAGACAGTCTTCTCAGACACTTTACAAGACCGCTGTTGTGAGACACTCTCTTACTCTTGTCACTCTTGTAGGACATTTCAACGAGAGACTCTTGTCAGACTCTTGTGGTCCACCAAACACTGCATCTACAAAAAGTTGCACTGAAGGTCCAAGGTATCTCAAGGTCCACCAAATTGCTGCACTTGCAAATCAAGACTCAAAGACGAAGCTAAACATCTTGTTTTGAACGCACCTGGAATGTCGCAGTTCCAGTGCGATTTACGATTTATGTGTTGTTTGCAAGGCACTGCACCTGCCACACGACATGATCACCAGCATGTCATAGCAAAACAACAAAGTACGTGAGACCCTCGCAGAGCAACGAAGTGAGACCCTGCAAAGGGATGGGACCTTCGAAGCAGTGGACCTGAAAACCCAAGAACCACAAATGATTGGTGAAAAGGTGTCGCAAGGATGATTTTGTTTACAGGACACTTCGCTTCACTTCGCAATGAAACACGCCCTGAAATTTTGGCAAAGAATAAAACCAAAACAGCAAAAGAATTAGCACCTTTATTGTCTTTATTGAACACAATTAACAGAGTGAAACTTGAATCAGATCATCCCCAGAAACTCCTGCGCTTCAAACATAACCAAGAAATCCGTATTTCATTGCATAAAAACGCAACAAATCGAAACTTCCCAACTGCCGATGACCATGTTTTCCTCGTTTTCCCAGTTTTCGTTTTCTGCCAAGGCAGGTCGAGCCCCGAGTAGGCTGGGGAATGATGGGAATGATGGGAATGGGTGTTTCGGGAAAATTCGAGGATCCCTGGAGATGTTTGACAATTCTATCGAGAGAATGGGAATCACCGCGGTGATTGGGATGCCTTGACAATCTTGACATGTCCAAGACTTGCAGAGAACCGGTGGATGTTGCAACTTGGATGACATGATACTGTCACAATTCAAAAGAACTCTCAATCTTGAAAGACTTTTGATTCACGCCCTTCGCTGTTCCAGTTTCAAAAGCTTCCAGCACTTTGCTTCCAGCTGTGTCCCTTCCATTCCAATCTAATTCTCTCAGATATCCGCAATGAAATAGTTCAGCAATGTTCAGTTTTTTTAGATCACCATTCGTCGGCACAAAATTCATCGAGACAACCTGCGGCAAGGTGAAGACGGTGAAGATGGGTCGATGGTCCAGCTGCCGTGCGTAGATTGGGGTTGGCAGCTGCCATTGTCGCACATTTTTGTTGGTTGAAATGGTTTGAGAATGTTTGAGATAACTGTGAGACAATGATATGATAATGATACTTCACATTTCCCACTATTTATTGCAATGACCCCAAGTGACCAGCTGGTTTTCCCAGAGTTCGGAACCATGCGAAACGATCTAGTGTTTTTAAAAAATGCCTGCAGATAACCCTTAGTGAAAATCTACAGAACAACCAAGATCTAGGGAATGCAAACGTTTTTTGGCTTTATTAACCTCGTAGGCATGACTTTCCAATAGAAAAGGCAATAAGGGCAGTGACTTTCCAGCATGCTTTCGGGCAGTTTACGCAAGCCACAAAATGTGGCCTTGCGCAACCCATTCCCGCTAAGTGGGACAAAAAAAGTCGCCAATAGGGACCAGCCAACAGATTTTGTGGATTACACTCAAGCTGTAAGCATCGACTATCCTTCTGTGGTTGGGGGAATCCTGCATGGGAAACCTATGGAAAGCTCATTGGAGCATGGATTGACCAACGATGACGCACCCTATCACCAGATTGGTGAAAATTGATGGCCTGGAGGTCCAAAAAGATCCTGAAGAATCAAGGATCACAACAATCACCACATGTCACAACGCTTCCGTGTTCAGTTTGTGCAGAGAGCTGTGACGTCTCAAGGATGACCAGTCTTGGCCTCAAGGATGACCTGACCATGCAGAGAGCTCAAGGACTTCAAGCTAATTGGATCACAGAATCGAATGTGTTCGCCTGGAAGGCACCCATTCTCCAGATACCTTGCAGAATCTTGCAGAAGACTGTGCTGAGAAGATGTCCAAATCTATGGTGTTGACTCAGGCAGCGTTCCCCGAATACAAAGTTTTAATCCACACCCAATCACCCAAAAGTTCAAAATATCCCAAAGCCCTGTTTTTTTTGGATCTCTGCAGATCACCTGTAGCTGTCGTACTTGTCATGCCCGTGGCAAGAGTCCATGGCTCCATAGCGTGCAATAAGTGCCATGGGTCAATGCGGTGGCTGCGACACGGCACGTGGCTGCGAATCTGGCCTAGCACCCACCTGGGAGAGCTGTGACTAGCAACTGGAAAATTGCGATCCTGTTTTGATTTGTTTTGATTGGATGTTTCTGGGGGATAGGGATGTCAGGGGTCTCCAAATTTACCATTGTGAAACGCTTCCAGAATGGCTTCAAATAAAGATGTTGGTTTGCCAAGACTAAGTGGAGTATGTTGCACTTTCCACCGCGCAGAGCTGGCTTTCCAGGTGGATGCCAGGAAGTGACGGCATGCTACGAGCTGTTCACCAGTTGGTCCCCAAAACATGTCAATTTATTTGGCAATGGCTTAAAATGATCGACCCCAAACTGGATGGTTTCAAGTCCCAAGGATGACCAGCCATGACCAGTCACTTTTGTTTCAAAACCAAGGTGATTCCCAGCTCAGCTTTGAAGAAAGGATGGCCCCCTGGATGTGATGGGGGAGATCCCCAGAATTTGTCACCTTGGAAAATATTGAAACTCTATGATTGACTCAGATATGTCCTGCAGGAATCCAATATCAATCTTTGACTTACATGAAACTGAGAAGTTCCTGATGTTTGCACCATTTGACCTGAGGTATTGATGGGCATGTCCAAGAACTGTCCCCGAAATCCTCCAAAATCATGGCGATTATGGGAGGGTAACCGGATGGAACCGGTTTGTTTCAGGGGCGTCCTCGATTTGGACGTAGCACGTATCCGCATCGGCGTTTCTCAGGCTTCTGCGGGTGTGGGCGCGACTCCCAGATGAGAATCAGATCTGCCACCAGCCTTTCCCTACAGTTGTCATGTCAAATGTCAATGTCTTCTTGAAAATGCCCCAAAGCTGCGGTGACTGGGCCATTCCGACATTCCAAGCTCTGAGACAGTTTGATGTTCTGCGGTGAGTTTGAGCACGCTGAGGTCACCACATGCATTTTCCAATGTACGTTCTGAAGGCTCGATCTGCAAAGTTCGCTGAATATAAATGAAATATGTGAACGTCATCGATTATTCTTTGATTATTCATTGATGACTTGGAATGTTGGACTGTATCAACCACACCAACTGATGCCGAGAGTATTGATAAATGTTGGCTGATGCACCGTCAATCATGGCCTTAACGGTTTGGTTGTGGAATAACTACACGTCACAAATTATACAGCTATATATTGCAAAGAATTTGCAGCTCTGATAATGTATCAACCTATCACAAAAATGTTGTGGATACATCTACAAAAACTATCATTGATGGTCCGTATTGGTTTCTTTGCTCGCGTTGATGAAATCACGAAACCATCATATCCTTGATGAAATCACCCTTTTTGATGGTGAAATTATTCCAAAAGTCCACTTTTATGTATGAAGGTTGATGAAATGCTGATGAACTGATGAACCATAGGGGTTTTTGGTGCCTGTGGGGCCTGGATAGCAGGTGGCGGACTTTCTCCAGATGTCGGGTGCGCCGCTGGCGCACGACGCCCTACAAGCGATGGGCCTGTTGCAGCGATGGAAACCAGGCGAGGAGCCTACTGGATGTCCAAGTAAAGACCGGTTAGCGACTGGGAATCTGCATAGCTTTCCCAAATAATCTGGAATTCTCTGGAGTAATATGGTAATCACATGGAACTACATCGATTTCTGCTTTGAACCTGATGTTCAACGTTCGCCCAGCAGTTTCTGACATATCTTTAGGAATCTGTCTGCGTCAAGCAAGCGAATGGGTGTTCCTCAATCTGTAGGTGTTTTACGATGTCACACACATAAAAGTTTGTTATTTCAGGGCAACCCTACTCCACCTACAGCCACTTCTGCATGCATTCCGGAGCTAATCAGTGACAAAAGAAACCATACTTCAGAACCTGGAATTGGAAGTATCTCTCGTTGAAGTCTCTTGATCAGCAATTTAGAGTGCCCCAAGGTTTACTACCTGCCCCCATCTGCCCCCATTATTTCGGAGGTCAAACCAGGTCAAGCCCCAACGGCCCCAACGGCCCAACGGTTGAAGTCTGTTCCGCCAGGGATGTATGTGGCCTTCGTGTCCCATCAATGGCTGGGCAAGAGCCACTGCGATTCCTTGGGACATCACAGCTGTACCCTGCGGGAGATGCTGCGGGAGTTGCTCCAAAACAAACTGAGAATTGAGCCCCTCGGCCTTGGGTGAGATGGGCTACCTATGGCTAAGGGGCTACCGTCAAAATCTGGGCACCATTTGAGGTGCCTTAGGTCTCCACCGATGTTTGGCAGATGGCTGTCACGCTTTGAGGTCTGACGGAGACGATTATGGACACTTGGCTCATCTTAGCTCCAAGTATCTCCAAGTTGTGTTGTGATAGATTTGCAGGACATGAACTCAGAACTTAAGCTTCTCTGCTATGGCAATTCATGGCAGACCTTTCCAAGGCACCAAGATTCGGGAAGAACTGGCAGAGCCTTGGAGATGTGTGGAGTGTCGTCGCAGCGTCGATCTTTTTTCGAGGAATTAGGATGCTACCTGTGATTGCAGTGATTGCCGTTTTCCCGGATTTTTCGAAACATCGCTATTGTGTGCATTGTCATATTTTGATATATGTTGTTCAACTCTGTTCCGTTCCGGTCGGTGAAATCTGGATCCATGATTATTGATACTGCTAAAATTCCACTCTGTTCAGCAGACATACCATGGAGCTTCTACCTTTTGTGTCTACCTTTTGTGCCGCCCTCCCTGCACCGACTGGCCAGCCCCTAACAGCCGTCATCAGGGCAACGTCAAACATATCTGGATTGACAAGCCAGTCTGCAGCTAAGGATGGCTATTTATTTTTCGATTGGTGCCTTGGCGACAGAAGTTGAACACTGGTTTTCTCTTTGACAGTGGCTCACGTTGGCTCACTTTGGCCAACGTTCCTCGGTTGGCAGGTCCAGGGTCTGTGCTGGTGGGCTGTGAGGTTTTCAATCCCTCAAATTGATTCTTCGAGTCGCAGCTTGGCAAACTCGCCGTGGCGATTCAAAATTATGACCATACCCGGAAGGAAAAAATGATGCATTTTTCCCCGACATCTTTCATATAAAGATGTCGTGGACCGTTTCTCAGCTTGGCGCAGGCATTGGATGTTGAAATCACATGAAATAATCAGCTTCAGATCCTGGTGGACCCCTCGTTTGGGCCCTGTGTGATCTGTGTGGCGGTTGCATGACCCAACCTGGGTCCTTTGCCACTAAGCATTGCATGAGAAAGGCACCGGATCCTATTTGTGCGGATGATCTTTAGTAGAATCCACTGAACTCCAAAATTGGACGGTTTGATGATAACCACCCCTGGCATTTGTAGGTCTATGAGTAGCCTATTCTTGAGGCATACAACAATGCCCCCTTGATACACAAAGGAACCCTAGGACAGTTCCAAGAGCCCATATCAGGTGTCAAAATGACGGAGTCGAGTATGGCGATCCAGAGTGTTTTGGCGCATCCTTGGTTGATCATGGAGCCATATGGAGCCCAGAATCCAAGAGATATGAAAGGCTTGGCACTTTGAAATGGTCGCCTTCAGAAAATGATGGTGGTCCTATGTGGTCCTTCTTCTCTGTCATATAGGTGTCGTGGAGGATCAGCCCAGTAATCGAAGGACCCGTCAGAATTTCTGCCATTTCTGCGGAGCAAAGCCACGATTTGTCTAGGTGAACTCCCAAAGATTGATGGCACCATTTGGAAAACCTCCATTTTTACAAACCCGATAATAGCTGGTTGGTGGTTTGGAACATTTTTATTTTTCCATATATTGGGAATAATCATCCCAACTGACTAATATTTTTCAGAGGGGTTGAAACCACCAACCAGAAAGACTATTCACAGAGTGCCACATTTGCATACGACAAATTGTGGGAATCGAAGACGACAAGGGGAATTGAATGACCATCGCAGGGTCGTCTGGTTTCAAGGGCCATTGGTCATTTCCCCAGCAGTGTCTGGGGATATGGAGTAGTGCCATGTGGCGACCCCGAGGCATCCATGGCACACTGGGTATATGCACCCTGCGCTTCCAGCATGAATCTCCCATTTTCTGAAGTCATTCCTGTGCATTTCCAACAGTTGATATTCCACTGCACCCACAATTCGATCCGGAGCAAATGTTCTGAGTGGACGATTTCATCGTGTTCATCGTGGCCTAGGCCTTCCGGCCTATGTGCAAAATTCAGATCTCTTTATGGTGCTGGTCCCCGAAGTGCAGCATCAGGTCGGGTGACTTGAGTCGCTTGCGGGGGGTCCGTGAGGTCCGGCCAGTATGTGGTGTGTGTGTGTGTGTAGATAATATAAATATAAATGTGTTTTTGTTTGCTTCCGATGTTCATGAAATAAATTGTTGTTTTGTGTATGTGTTTGGGATTGACTGGATTCGAATCCAAAGATCAGATATTCATTGAGCCCGCTGTGCGGGTAAGACATTTCCACCCGCAGACGAAGACGAATTACGAAGACGAATTCCCCGAAGACGAATTGCCCCCCGAAGACGAATTCCCACCAGAAGACGAATTACGAAGACGAATTCCCCGAAGACGAATTGCCCCCCGAAGACGAATTCCCACCCGAAGACGGATTCCGAAGACGAATTCCCCGAAGACGAATTGCCCCCCG
>Ga0126342_10002190_pt1 | contig 29857 bp, 9 predicted proteins | sample Cyp1metagenome_FD_92528 | JGI IMG/M metagenome (GOLD analysis project Ga0126342, IMG submission 92528) | Coral microbial communities from Lord Howe Island, Old Settlement Bay, Australia - Cyphastrea 1 metagenome | ecosystem: Host-associated > Invertebrates > Cnidaria > Coral ...
AAAGCTGAACGAGATCGACGAACAATGGGAGGCCTATCGCAATCAATGGGCGAACTACTTAGACAAGGCCTCACAAATGTGGATGAGCCATGTCGAGTCATTCGAGGATGGCGAGAACAAGTTTGCCACAAGACGCAAAGAGGCCCTTCAGAAGTTGCAGGCCACCAGAAGTGCCTTGCACGAGGCACACCAACGCACGATGGAGCAAGATGGTGGCTTGGAAAGACACGACATCGAAAATGCCAAAGAGGCTCTGGACGCATCCATGTCTGTCGAAGAGCCAGAAGAAGCAGAATCGCAACTTGTGCAGATCAAGGAGGACCTCACAGGCATTGTACGACAGGTACGTTCCACCATCGAAGAGAGAATCAGGAAGAGGGACCGCTCGCGACCGCGAGAAGCTTCTGCAGAGATCGAAGAAGTCGAGGTTGTGGAGCCGGCGGACAAAAAACAACGGGATTCCGCTTAGCCCCAAATCCCCATGCGTCAAGTGTTGAGGCCTATCTGGAGTGTTTGACATCCGGTAGGAGGGACGAGGGGCAGCGGAGCGACAGATTTTGCAAAGTTTCCTTTTGGCCTACAGTCACGCTAGCAGCACAGGGCAGCGAGATTGATGAGCAGGGATGCTGCAACTTCTGTCTAGAAGAAAACTTTTCCAACAAGGTGTATGAGATACATCCTTTTCCGCACCATCACTCTGTCATGGAGGAGGCTGATTTCTGTAGCGTGTGGGAGGCGCAGAATAAGGCATTGCTCTTGGCAGAAGCACTACGCTCCAATGCTTTTGATGTTGATTTCGACAAGCGAGCAAAGACCTGGGTGACGTATGCAATTGCTGATGATTCTGCATTGACATCCATTCCATCCTCGCCATTTTGCAAAGTTTTCACATCAGGCAAACCTGTTGGTCATGCACCAGATGGAACCCTTGAGCCTTCTGGACCAAACCAACCTGAACCTCGAAGCGACAGACCTTTGAATCGACCACCGCCCACTGCGGAGTTCCCAGCCTTGATACATCACGTCTGGCAGCGGCTTCTCGAAGAAGGAGTTTCTGAAACAGATGAGGAAGGTCCAGTCTGTCATCTCAACTCATATTACATTAGCCACTTGACTGCCCAACGACAAGAACATGGCCGACCTGTTAGATTCAATGGAAATTTCAGGAATTGGCAGCGAGAAGTTCCCCTTGTCTGGGCTGATCAATTCGACCCCAACAGAGACTATGAGGTGATTTTTGTGGTTCCCGAACCTCCTGTCACTGTTCAACGCGATACAGTTGGAACCATCTTGATCATCCAACACCCGGACGAGACCCGGGCAGCCTGTTTGACCACAGCATGGATTCCTGATGTACCGACTTTCCAAACGATTCAGATCGCCCACTCCTTTCGGACGACGATCGATCGGAACCAACTTCTTCAACATGGTGGCGTACTTGAGCTCTGCAACGACAGACATGATCGAGGTTTTGGAGTTTGCAGAGTTTGCGTGGGTCGTATTGAATATCCACTTCATCGCCCAGTACGCATTCATGACGGGTTGGGGCTTTTGCTGGATGTCCCACCGCCCATGCCACCGAGGGAATGGGAAAACTATCTGGTGGAAAGGATCCGATTGCAGGCGGCCGAGATTCCAAGATTCTTTGAAGAGGACGAGGATGCCCTGAACTTAATGGCTCGGTCGCATACAGCAAGTCTCAATACAGGAGGTCGTGGTACTGACGTTCCAGGTGATGACATGCTCACTTCTGATAGTGGCACTGGCACTTCCTCCTTGACCAGTGACCCATATTGGCAGGCTGTCAGAGTCTTCACCCTTGACAGACAAGAAGTTGACCTCGAGGTTCCCTGGCATGACGGGCGTGAACTTTACCATCGAGTTGCACGCCATTTCCACATTGAACCATCTCAAGTGGATTGGATCTACACGATCGCACATGGACCAGAAGATCTCGCAAGCAACGATCAAGTTGGACTTCTTTTACGTCAACGACACGATCTCCCTGAGGCTGCCATTTTACGACTCACCTTGGTGGATGTTGAGTACAAGCAAGATCGATTTGGCCCGGCAACGCTCATTGACCGACGTGCCAGATGGATCCCACGCAGAATCACCAGAAGCTCACTTATTAGACTTCTTGGTTATGAAGGTCACTGTAGTGAGGATCCATCGAGATGCTGGCTTTGGATCGACAACACACGTGTGCCATTTGAACTTCCTCCAGAGGAGCAATTGCGAATCACACATGGTGACTACATTCGACTTGCTGTACCGGCTTTCCCTGACAGATCTCTCTGTGACACTGGTGAAAATCCTCTGCCACCTGATTTGAATGCCACACATGATCTCATGCTTGCCACAGTGGATGATGTCCAGATTGACGACAACATGCAAGAGATCTTTGATGGTGTAGTGGAGTTTGGCATTGTCACTATGAGCACTGAGACAGAAGATGACACGGGATTCCTGCAGCTTGATGCCAACACTCATCATTTGGGTCCACAGCATGAACAAGGACCTCCCAGCTTTCATAGCTGTTTGGTTTCGAATCCTGGAATTGTCAATCGAGCTCCTGACAGACTCCTTCCTGAAGGACGCCTCCATGATCGCTGGGCACCTCTTCGTGACCTCTGGAATCAACCGAGGCTACAGGTGCGAGGGCTACAAAATGAGCCGGTTATCCACTTTGAGACATGGTATCTCAGTAGCCGTGGCTTTGCTCGCTGTTCCACGTCCAGACGTGTGGCTTTGGGAGATGATTTCCACCGCTGGATTGCCCACTTGAGGAGCACATGGAGAGACAGGGTCAATCCGAGACGGCCAGCCGAGCTAATCATCGCCCAACCCTCCACGATTGGAGAACCAGGTGGCGGACATTTGATCCTCACCCAGGATGTAGCCACAGAGGAAAGAGCCACGTTGTTCAGCGTCTATTGGACCTCTCATCATCGACTACAAGACAGATCAGCCGAACTTGTTAGCAGACGATTCTCGAGAGATGATGTTTTGCAACAATCTGAGCTGCATCTACTGTGTCGTCTTGGCAGACTCCGATGCCGAGTAGCAGTTGGAGCCCATACCATTGAAGCTGACGAAGTATGGCCCATTCAACCTGGTACCCACTTTGATATCTTCACAGACACCCCATTTCAAGAAGAGGTCTTTGACGTCAATGAGGACCAGGTCACCTTCATGCAGAGCACCAACAGTGTAGGCACTACTCCGACGACCTCGCCAAGACCACATGCAGATCAGGGGTGTGCCCCTTTTCTTTTCAATGCTGACGCACCAGCATGGTCGCCCACCATTCCTGCCATCACCACCATGCATGAGACCATACAAGATCTCTATGCCCTCTGGCGTGCCAGAACGTTCTCGTGGGAAGGTGAAGAGCGCACTGGACTGGTGATCACTTGGTACGTGGACCAACAAGATCCTGATCGTCGAGTTTGCAATCGTCCACGTCCAGTTCGTCTCACGTCGACCTACCACACGTGGGAACAGCAAATCCAACAGGCATGGCAAGACACTCTCCTTGCCCATGAACCTTGTCACCTTGCCATTGTCAGTCCAGCACCGCCGCACATGGAAACGGAAGTTGTGGCTCACATCATCCTTGTGCAACGACCTGCTGACACGTTTTGTACCAGCCTTCTGACGATCTATGACCATACCATCCCGCAAGTCGGTACTACACAGCAGCTCGCTTTGACCACGCATGAGCACATTTTCCTGGAGCAGCTGATCCACAGCCTTGGACGCACCAACCAATGCTTGATGGCAGGAGCGACTCATCAATGCCAGGCCTGGTATGGTTCAATGCGACTAATCCTTGGCACCCCCTTACAGGGTCGGGATGGATATGGACTCGTTTTGCTCTTCAACATGCGACCTCCTGCTGCTGCGGGCATGGCCATGCTTCAGACTCAAGCGAGTCGAAAGCGAGCAGTTGACGAGCGCCTAACACATGGGCAGGTGGCTCACACCCATGGGCCGCAACTGCCTCACCGAATCTGTCTTGAGGAGCTCATCGAGGAACCAGGACCAGCCCTACATCTGGTGCCCTACAAGATCTTATGGGACGTACCCTTGCTGGAGCGACCCAAAGAACTTTTCCTCATGGATGGGGCCATGGAACATGACGTCGAGCAGGCCCTTGCGGACCAGCATCTTCAGACGCATGCTTACCAAATGGGTCGCACTGGGCAGTTCTTTTGCGTTCCAATGGCGTGGAATCCACCAGAGGATCAGTTCCACTACCTATATGTCAATCCACATGACACTGATGCTGAATCGGCTTTTCTTCACATGGAGAAACGACCTTTGCATGAATTGGATCATATGCAGTTGCTCCATCGCATTGGCTATACGAGAGCAGTCATCCTGGACATGCATTGTCTCAGATCACGATTGACTCGCATCCTCTACCACAATAACAGCCCGGCCTTGGAGCATATGATCAGTCAGCATAAGATCAAACGAGCCAATGCCTGGCCATCTGAACAGGCCACTACGAGGGTGGGTCCCATGATTGATCTACAACACCTTCAACGTCGGACATCGTCTATGGTCTTAGAGATCGACGTTGAGCTGATCCAGGACTTTTTTCACTCGGCCACGGATCTTTTATGTCCATGGTTTTCCCACCTTGATCTCCCGGAAACCACGTGCACGGCTCTTGCCAGCATGCCCACAGATCCGGATTGGGAGAAGCTCGATCGGCTCATCATCTACACAGACGGCAGCTCACAAGGGCAGCTTCGAAGGCGACCTCCCTTATGGGCGGAGGAGCATGCCAGCACTGATGCATGGGCTTTTCTTGTTCTAGGAGAACGATATGCCAGACCAGATGAGGCGGGTGCCCTGTACTTCATTGGTTGGCAAGCCCACAATGTAGTGTATCGTGCTGACACCACTCATCATTTGGGTACATCCGACCTGGGATCGGAGCATGCAGAACGTGAGGGTATGTTTTGGGCCGGACTTTGGCGTTTGGCTTGCAATAGCACCCTGCCAACCATTTTCAGGCCGGACTCCCTCTCCACAGCTCAACAAGCAATGGGAGAATCTGGCACCAATCACGCCACGGCTCCCTATGTCGCATTGCGATCCACCTTTCAAGCCTTACAATCTGGACTGGGAGAGGGCTTGCAAGTTGACCCGGTTCGAAGCCACATGAACGAACCGTGGAATGACATGGTGGACTTCCTCGCAAAGCACCAAGCCAAACATGACCAGAAACTTACTCGACAAGATGTTGATCTACGCAAGCTCCAGCCTTTCCTGCCGTATTTCTGGATGCTCCTTGACAAGAGGTCAGGACTACCTGACTTGTGCCTGGAAGGCTTTGAAGTCATGCCACCCGATCTACCACCATCATGTAGACCTTCTACCAAGCCACACCATGATTCAATCGCAGGCATTGGTCGACTTGACGTCAGTCTCCTGTCTGTGAATGTGATGTCGCTTTACAAAGGACCTGATGGAGTGAGTGGCAAACTGCATTACCTCCGCCGACAAGTGATTGACCTCAAGTTCAACTTTGTGGGGATCCAAGAAGCAAGAAGTGAAGCTGGCAGAACGTGCGTTGACAATCTTATCAGGTTTGCCAGTGGAGCGGTCAATGGACAGCTCGGTGTGGAGCTCTGGGTCAACCTGAACCAGCCATTTATTCGCACCACTGATGATCCGTCACAAGTGGTCTACTTTGGCACTGACAATTTTCAAGTTGTGCACGCAGATCCACGGAGACTTCTGATTCGAGTCTCCCACCCGAGCTGGAAGTGCATCCTTTTTGTTGGCCATGGACCTCATACAGGGCGCCCTGACGATGAAAGATCTCAGTGGTGGAAGGAGACCATTGCCTTAGTCAGACACTACAGGAGAGGCATGCCTGTCTTTGCATTTCTCGATGCCAATGCGCGCACAGGACCGAGTATGCCGCCGCATATCTTGGAGATTGATGATGTGGAGAATGCAAACACAGCTCTTTTCCGTGAATTTCTTTGCGCACATGATCTTGCGTTGCCTTCAACGAGCAGTTGTCATCGAGGAGACCAAGCCACATGGTTTGCCCCCAATGGAGGACAAGGACAACGCATTGACTATATAGCATTGCCAGTTCATTTTCGCACAGCATGCGCCTTCTCTTGTGTGGTTGAGACGCTGGACCTGGGAAATGCTCGAGATGATCATTTTGGAGTTGGTGTACAGCTCTCCTGGGATGACATTGTTCACAATTTGAAAAACCCCAAGGATAGCAAGACCAAGCATCGCTTTGATCGTGCCAAGATCGGCCTGCCGCAGACCACTGGACTTCTGGACCAAGTTCAACCCCGGCCATGGTCGTGCGACATTCAAACGCACGTCACCCACTTCAATCAAGAGGTCCTTGGAAACCTTGAGCGTACATGCAAGCCTGCTCACAGCAAACCCAAGAAGCCCTACATCTCAGATGAGACTTGGGCCATTAGATCAGAAAAGCTAGAGCTTCGTTCAAGACTCAAGGATTCCAGCAAACAACACCGGCTGCATCTTCTACGAAAGATTTTGAAGGCATGGAGCAGTGACGCACCCATAGAGGAAGATGTCATGCTTGCTGATTGGCGCTTTCAGACCACTTGGTATTGCCGCTCCATTCGTCTTTATGTTCGTTTTCATCAACTTGGGAAACGTCTTCGCCAATGTCTACGCTCTGAAAGGCAACGACATTTAGACCAGGTCTTGAATACCCTCGATGCCAATGCTGCCACTGGTGAGATTTTGCATCGCCTCAAACCTTTCATTGGGCCAACCAACCTCAAGAAGTTGCATGCTCGCACCTTGCCCATGGTCCGCAAACCAGATGGTGAGGTCTGCGAGACCAGAGAGGAGGCTCGAGATCGCTGGATCTCATTTTTTGGCCAGATGGAGGGCGGTCAGAGGATCAGTTTGGATGACCAATGGACACAATGGAGAGAGGGTCTCTTGCAATTCCAGCAGACGCCGGACCTGGCTATGACCCTGCAGGACATTCCCTCTTTGGTGGAGCTTGAACAAGCATATCGGAGAGTTTCCCTGGGCAAAGCGACGGGTCTTGATGGTGTTCCTTCGGAATTATGTCATTATTTCCCGAGGGACATGGCCAGACTCACCTATGCCATGATGATGAAAGCCTGTATCCATGGTCAAGAAGCAGTGACCCACAAAGGTGGGAGATTGGTGCATGTCTACAAAAACAAAGGAGATCCTCGAGAATGTTCCTCCCATCGATCATTATTGATCTCCAGTCATGTTGGGAAGACTTTGCATCGTGCACTGCGACAGCATCATTATCGACTTTATGCCAGTTATCAACAAGGACAACAAGTTGGCGGCAGACAAAAGATGCCAGTAGGTGGTGCCCTGCACATGTCCCGGGCATATCTCCGTTTGCAACGTGAGGCGAAGAGACCTTCAGCGATGATTTTCCTCGACCTCACGGAAGCCTTCTATCGCGTTGTTAGACCTCTGGCGGTTGGAGGCCGCCTTAGCGATCAATGCATAGAACACATGATTGTGAGACTGGGCTTACAGCCGTCAGACTTGGAAGAGCTCTACACACATTTGCGCAGTCCATCAGCACTGGAGCTTGCGGGCGCCCCTGCGCATGTGCAGAACCTCTTGAAGGCCATCCACCACGATACGTGGTTTGTTGTGGACGACCAGGAAGACGTTGTGCGCACGGAACTTGGTTCCAGGCCCGGTGACGGGTTCGCTGACGTCATCTTCGGCTTCCTATGGGGCAAGCTCCTTCGCCAGCTGGAACGAGAGCTTGTGACATTGGATATCCTGGATCATTTTCCTCAAGAGCATGGCCTAGCATGGAACACAGGAGGACAGGACCAGCCTGATCAGAACGCAGGTCCCAACCAGGCCTTTTTAGGCCCAACCTGGATGGACGACCTCTGCGTATGCCTCTCAGCAGAGGACAATGAAGCCCTGACACACAGAATTGGAGTCGTCGCGGGCACGCTCATCGACCTATGTCGCAGCCACCGCATGGAACCAAATCTTCGAAAGGGCAAGACAGAAATCATGCCCAGTTTTTGTGGCAGTGGTTCCCGTGCTTATCGACGCCGATTCTTCAGTCAGGCAACTAGGGCCACCTTTCCAGTTTTATGCGAAACTGGTCTTCACATGATTTCTGTTGTGAGCCGATACATCCATCTAGGCGGCATCCTACACCACAGAAACGTCACAAAAAGTGAGATCAATAGGCGTCTGAGTATCGCACACGGTGCCCTCACACAGCACAAACGACTGCTTTACAAAAATCCTCACCTGACCTGGTGGAAACGCATTGAGTTGTTCCAGACCCTTGTCTTGAGCAAACTTGCGTACGGATTGGAGACATGGACGTTCTCTTGTCATCGCAGTCGGAGCCAGTTTCATTCTGGTGTCATGCGACTCTATTGTCGCCTTTTTGATGGAGCGCATGATGCCCACCGCAGTGATGAGGACATTTTACAGGCCACTGGCCTGCCACAACCTGCTGAACTCCTTCGTCGAGCCAGGTTGAGATACTTGGGCACTTTGTATCAAGCTGGTGACAGTATTTGTTGGGGACTCATCAATCAAGATGCCGGCTGGCTTGCCCTTTTGCGCACCGACCTGGAGTGGCTATGGGCCCAACTGGAGAACAGCACATCCTTGGGACATCCTGGTGAACACTTTGCTGCATGGGAGGAGATCATTCTACACTACCCTGGGTATTGGAAGAAACTCATCAACCGAGGAATTCGCCACGCTTCTCAACAGCGTAGGAAGGAGCATATTGTGGCCAGTTTTCATCGAAGAATTTTCCTCTACCTTGAGAATGTAGGTGCGATTGATCACACTCTCCTACGACAAGCCCCATCAGTTGCCATGGGGCATTTTGGATGTATGCAGTGCAACCAGAAATTCCTGAGTCGAGCAGGTGAAGGTGCGCACCTTTTCAAACGACATGGTATTTGTGCCGAAGCACGCAGCTTGTTTGATGGTACGAGTTGTCCCTGCTGCTTGCGCAACTACCACTCGTACTCCCGTGTGCTTGCACATCTGCGCCATGCACACGCATGCCGTCGAACACTGGTGGCAAGAGGCACGCGATGCACTCCGGTGGCTGGCCAAGGTTCCAAGACTGATGACCAGCTTCTTGCGGCCAATGATGGAGCATTGCCGTTCCTGCAAGCCCAGGGGCCAAGCCAACCTACAGGTGCTCTGCAGGACTTCCTTGACTTTGACCTTGAGACCTATGAAGCCTCTTATGAAGCCATTCTCAACAGCGACACCGTTGACAACGCCATGGGGGCAGTCCGCGAGGTTGTGACATCGCGACCAATCTCGTGGACAAGATGCAGACGCACTCTGGAGCAGCTTCGAGGTGATCTCACGGAAGAGCACTTGGGAGACGTCGCCATCTCTCTCACTGCGCTGCAGCAGATGCTTCAGGAGCTTGCGGACCCCTACGCATGGAACTTCCTTGCTGATGATGAGAGGTCCTTCAAAGGCAAGCTCGGTGACCATGTACAATTTTGGGAAGCACGTGCGCAGCACTTAGTGGAAGAAGGCCGGCAGCTATCTGGTAACTCAGGGCCTCATCGACCTGTAGGACGACACCGGATTTTACTCCACGCATTTTCCGGCCGACGTCGACGCGGCGATGTGGAGTGGTATCTGAACATCTTGACGGAGAAACATGCGGGATGCATAGTCCACGTTGCCTCATTGGACATCATCATCGACCCTATCTATGGAGATGTTGGCCGTGAAGGCACTCGCTCTACATGGCTGCATGCCATTACGCAGGGTTGGGTGATAGCCTTTTTGGGAGGCCCACCATGCAACACTTGGAGCCGTGCCCGCCATGTCCAAGTCAAAGGAGGGCCACGTGTTGTACGACATGTGGATGAGCCTTGGGGATTGCCTTCTCTCCGCTTGCGTGAAATGGACCAGATCATTATGGGCAACCTCTTGCTTGGATTCGCCTTGGAGTGCATGACCCTCCTCGCCATCTATGCTGGTATGGGCGTCCTTGAGCACCCGAAAGACCCGGAGATTGACTTCATGGTTTCTATCTGGCGGCTTCCGATTGTGCAGTTGATTTTGCTGCTGCCCAATACCAGGATGATCACCATGGCCCAAGGACTCTTGGGAGCACCCAGTCCGAAGCCGACATCTTTGCTGGTTGTGGGCCTACATGGACTTGAAGACGATCTACGTGGACATCGGCTAACGCCGGATCTCCCCCACGGTCAATCTGTGGGCCGCGGTGCTGATGGGGGCTTTTTGACCGCTCCACTCAAAGAATATCCTCCAGCTATGTGCAGAGCACTAGCACAGGCGTTTTTTCGTGGTATGTGTGAACCTCGTGAAAAGGCACCATCCACGGCGCCCCCTGAGTTCCTGCGTCTTGTGAGACGTATGCAGGACTCAGATTTTGGCCATTTCATCGGCCACGATGGCTAGGCACAGTTCCTTGGCCTTGAATGCATGAGACAGGCCGCTGCGTGAACGCAACTGTGTGCCCCTGGAAAAAAAAAAATATGTATATATATGTATATATATATATATTATATCCATATATTATTTCACAAATGAAGACCTATTGACTCTCTGTTCACGAGTGCAGCATGTTCCAGGTCCATCTATCCCAGCGCATCCAGGTCACTAAGGATGGGCTGCCGCCCTTCGGAGCCTGTTGTCACAACGTGCAGTTCCTGCCCTTTCTGCCGGACATCTGCGATTTCGACGACCCCGCGCCCTGGCCGACCTATGCCTGACTCATGGGACTCATGGGACCCAAAAGACATCCATCGGCTGCAGAGGTTCCTGTCACTGAGGTCCTGATACCTCCTTCTCCACGCTGCTCAATTGCACTATGTTGGAAAGATGAGTGTTTTTGGAGGTGTTATGCCTATGACGTTTTTATTTTTGGAAGGTACCAGGTGGTTTGATGGGGGAGATGGTTGATGCTTGGGAATTGTCGAGAATTGGTTTTAGGAAGTGAAATGATCGTGATTTATCTCCCAAGAAGGACTATTTTGTTGGGGATCTCCAGGAAAAATGAGGGATAATCTACCATCTGGTTATGACATTCACAGTTTGCCATGGAAAGATCCACCATTTTTAAGAACGGTAAACCATCCATTTCTATGCGCCATCTATACCATGGCTAGTAGGGGGATGGTGTGTGGTAACCCTGGTAACCCGGCAGTGGGACGGCAGATGGGATGGCCTGTTCTTGACGACAGAGAGATGGAGAATCAGGTGTACTCACCTCAGCATTGATCTCTGGAATACCCATGCTAGGGATGAACATAATCTGGTTGGTGGTTTGGAACATGTTTTATGACTTTCCATTCAGTTGGGACTTTCATCATCCCAACATATCCCAACTGACGAACTCCATCATTTTTCAGAGGGGTTGAAACGACCAACCAGTAATTAGACAATAATGATTAAGCATCACAAAAATCCAGCTCTATGAAACTCTGCGACATGAAAAATCCGCTGGACGATGTTATTATTATTCACTGTTATTATTTCACTAGATGGTGAATAATCTTGAATAATGGTTACTACCATACAGTAAGAACTTATTAGTGGTTACTACTATAATGGGTCAATCAAGGTTATTATTTTTATTATTCACAATTAATGGTTACTCTGGATCAACTATAATGGTTTTTATTATTCTTCACTATTATAGGTTATTATTCACTATCATTCACTATGAAATTCATGATTTTTCACTATAAACTATATTCACTATTATTCACTATAATTCACTATTATTCACTATGAAATTCATGATTATTCACTATTATTCACTATTATTCTGGATCAACTTATTCACTTATGAACTATAAACTATTCCCTATGATTCATGATGATTATTATTCACTATTATTTTCAACTATATTAGTGGTTACTACAATGGTTATTCACTATAATGGTTTTTCACTATAATGGTTACTATATTAGTTAATGATTATTATCATATAAACTATTCACTATAGTGATTATTCATGATTATTCACTATGAAATTCATGATTATTCACTATTTATATCATTCACTATAGGTTATTATTGATATCATTCACTATTTATATCATTCACTATTCACTATAGGTTTTTCTATTCACTATAGGTTGTTGTTCACCATTAATGGTTTTTATTCACTATTCACTATAGTGATTACTCATGATATCAACTATTGATTAGTAATAGTAACTATTATTCACTATTATTCACTATAATTCACTATTATTCACTATGAAATTCATGATTATTCACTATTATTCACTATAATTCTGGATCAACTTATTCACTTATGAACTATAAACTATTCCCTATGTTTCAATAATAATTAATGTAACTATCAATAATTATCCAATAATAGTGGTTCATTATTGGTAACTATAGGTTGTTATTCACTATCAATGGTTGTTAGTCACTATTCACTATAGTGATTATTCACTATCAATGGTTATTATTCACTATTATTCACTTATGAACTATAAACTATAATAGTGGTTTATTATTAGTAACTATATTATAATGGTTATTCACTATAATGGTTACTACATTAGTTAATGATTATGATATAGTAATATTATTCACTATTCACTATAGGTTTTTCTATTCACTATAGTGAACTATAATATTATTCACTATAATGTTATTCACTATTATTCACTATTATTCACTATTATTCTGGATCAACTTATTCACTTATGAACTATAGTAGCTATCAATAATTATCCAATAGTGGTTCACTATATAGTAACTATAAACTATATAGTGGTTCATTATCAACTTATTCACTATTATGAACTCTAAACTATTCCCTATGATTCATGATTATTCGCTATATATTAACTATATAGTAACCATTGCCATATTCATTATCTGCTGAGTCAACATTATTTTTCCCTGGCGCCAGGCCTGGCGAAGGTCCAGCGCGGCGGCGCGGCGCTGGCGGCGCTGCCCTCGGCGCTGCCCGAGGCCAACGGCTTCGTGGCGCTGGTGGCGGACGCGCCGATGCCGCTGGATCCGCTGGACCCGGGGCCGTGGCGGCGCTTGGGGAAGGGTTGGGGTGGGAGTTTCCAGAGTTTTCCCAGTAAAAATGGTGATTTTCCCATGAAAAATGGTGATTTTCCATGATTTTCCAATGAAAAATGGGGATTTTCCCATTAAAAATAGAAAAAAACTATGGAACATCTCCATTTTTAATGGGTAAATCAACTATAAAATGGCAATTTTCCAGAGTTTTCCGAATAAAAATGGTGAGTTATCCCATGAAAAATAGGGATTTTCCATGGTTTTTTGTGAACGTTTACCAGAGGGTATATGGTGAAGTATGGTGAAGTGTACTTTTATCTAGTAATTATTGACTTACTGGTGCGTTTTACGTAGGGAATGGAAGAGTTGCTGGGGGTTGCTGGGATGATGAAATTACTAGTGATGAAATGGATCATTCCCGAAAATTCCCTGCGTTCAGCACCAGTAAGAAAATCATGGGGGGAAATATGTTTGGGTGAATATGTGATGTCATTGATGGATTTGAAGATGAAGTATCATATGATGTGATTATAGGAATGTGGGTAAAACAATGTTATAAACCATCATAATACTGGAAAGTAGATGGAACAAGGATGACATATGGACACTGACTAATAGATGTTGTTTTTTTTGGTCCTTGTGTTTTTTTTCAGGGTGACACGTCACGAAAATGATGGATTTCAGAATACGGAAACCATGTTTTAATGTTGTTTTGCCGTATGATGGGCATGAATTTAAAAATTAAATGTGACATAATTGTACTATTGAGATCCATTTTCATTGCTAATTAGGCCCCAGTTGTAGCTGGGATATTGGATCTTTCTTGTGTTAACGATGCAATCAGATCGCTGGTTTCGTTCGGATCATCCAATATCGTACTGGTGTCACCGTGGGAGCTCAAGGATTAGCCTCCGGTATTCAAACCTGGCAATGCAAAAACCATAGCCACAACATTGATAGAGAAAAAAAAAAACCCAGCGAAAACCTCCATGGCTAGGTCGGGGATGTTCCATATTTTTCCTCTATTTTCCCTATGTCCGATGTTTTTCCCCATGGGTTTTCCAGGGATTTTTCGCCGAACTTCATCCCTAGGGACCTCCCAAAATCCAGGAGGGTGCCCGCCTTCCTGGCTTCGGAGATCAGCTGATGCATCTGAGCCGCTGGCGTCTCCCGGGCCCGGTTGCGGGGCCAAGCTCGTTGGACGTCTACGTGGGCTTCGAGCACCGCGGCCGTTGATATTTTGGGAATGGGAACCATGGAGGAACCATGGAACCTGGGAATTTTCCGAGGAATTCTTGAGAAGTTACCCTAAACTGGTAAATTAACAGTTTGCGAACTGGAAAATCACCATCTTTAATAGGAAAATCACCATTTTTAACTAACATAACTATGGAAAATCACAATCTTTAATGGGTAAATCACTTATTTCTATGGGCCATTTTCAATAGCGAACTGTTAGTCATTACCAGAGGGCAAACAGAACTTGGTGAACTGTTGGGTTTATGTGGGGTATAACTGCGTTTTTTTGGGGGTTTATACACCAAAAATCAACAAACGTAACATAACGTTTGGGGCCCCACGAGATTTGTTTGGCTAGAAATGCGATGGGAAGCAGAAAACCATGGGAAAACATGGGGATCCATGAGGATCAATGGGGGTTTGATTGGCCAAGTTATGTAAGCAGTCCAGATGGTGATTCCAAAGTTGGGGTTTCAGCACCGGAAAAAATGTGAGATGAAGAGGGATGACTTAGTCCAGGAGTTTGCTGATTTGAGCAATGTAATCAGTGAAGGGACGGGTGGATCATGTTGGGAGGATGTGTAAAGAACCAGGTACGGCATAATGTAACCACCTCAAGAGTACATTAACATACATTAACTGACACTGAACAAATGGAGAGAGAGAGAGAGAGAGAGAGAGAGAGACATTGGAGCATTAAATTGCCCAAGCAATTGATAATTACGCAGCAGCCTCTGGTAGCAGCTCTTGGTGGATATCTTCCCCGACCTTTTTTTCTCACCGCTTTGGTCGAGGTATTTGTGCCCTTTGGGGCATCGCTTCTTCGCCCCACCACCCAAGTACTCCGGGCTGGTCTGGGGCCCCATGGGGTCCCAAGGGCGGCACAGAAGCAACCGGATCATAGCAGTGTCGTCTTCTAAAGTTTTGTTTTACCCTCTGGTAATTTAACATAACTATTGACAATACCCCATTTATAGTTGATTTATCCATTCAAAATGGGGATTTTCTATAGCTATGTTAGTTTACCAGAGGGTAAAACATGCTAGACCGCTGGGCCCTGCACTTACAATAAATTATTCTGAACTTGTGAAACGGAGCCGCTGTTCCTACAAAAAATGGTCCATTTTGCGAGAACAATGAGAGGTTTGAAGTTACTTTTTGAAAGGGCACGGGTTGGGAACCTTGGGAATTTTGGTGGGGGAGATGATGGGAGATGATGGGAGATGATGGGAATGGAATTGATGGTATCACGTGACATTTTATTTGGATTTTCGGTTCGGCGCGCGGAGACAAAACCCAGCCATGGTTGAGTTTCCATACCCCAGATATGTAATTCTGAACAGGAAGAATGATGCTGGTGATGCTGATGCTGCTGATGAGAATCATCAATAACAACAATGAATATTAGTAACGATCATAACAACAATAGCAGTCATGATAATGATAACTGATAACTGATAACTGATGATGATGATGATGATGATGATCCTCATCCTCATCCTGCTTCTGCTCCATTTGAATTGGTTGTGCCCACTTTCCATCCCGGCTTTGGCGTCGCAGGAGTCTGAGGGCAAGCGCCGGGGCCGCAGGAAGGAGCAGGGACCATCTCTGGACGAAGGCAGTGAGGGATGGTTCCAAAAAATGGTGCTTTCATGGTGATTTAATGGGATTTTACGGGATTTTATGGAACTTAATGGGACTTAATGGTGATTTCATGGGAAATGATGGGGATATGCTAGGGATTTATGCAACAAACTAGGGATTATTTAGCGATTTATGCAGCCAGAATGGTGACTAAATGGGATATTAATTAATGGGGGCATTAACATATATATATAATTATATATGTATATGCATATGAATGGGATATTAGTAATAATAGTTTATGATCATTCTTCGGGATTTGATATATTATTTAAAAAACAAGCTGATATTATCCTGAGATATCCCCCGTGCCAGGTGACCTGCAATCGATTCCCCTCTGTGGCTATCGCCTCTATGTCTTCTGTGTACAACATCGACGACACAAAGGCGGGAGTTTTCCAGATTTTTCCAGGGTGTTTTCCATTGGAAAGATACGACAACATGGGGTCAATGACCAACAACCATGGGGATTCATCGGGAAACATCGGGGGAATCCATTGGACATATCTTTCAGATGGAGGGCCTCCAGGGTGGGCCTTTTTTTTCGGGGCCAACTCGGATAGGACTCAGATTTGCCCTCTGGTAATGTGACAGTTAACTGGAAAACCTACATGATGCGTAAATCGAGCCAAGCTGGTGACTACCAGAGGGGACCCAGAATGATTTAACCAACACCGTTCTTAACTTTAGATTATAGTTGTTTTATCCAATATCATAGGGTAAATTTAACCAATCTTTATCATAAATATTTATCCAATATATTTAACCAGAATGATTTCACCATTGATTTTGATCACCCAAATGTGGGATATGATTGATAGAAATGGCTTATTGCTTATGAAATAAGGGGTTATATATATACATATATATATTACCTGGTAAATCATTTAATTTGGGGATAGCTATATCTCCTACACTTGGGATACCGGGATACTTAGCAACCAACGGCCGTGACATGGAATTGGAAAGGAGGATCTTAAACTTTGCCAAGGTTGGCAACGGGTTGGCAACAGCTCCCGAGAGAGTACTGCTAGTCAGTTGCCAAACATACATCATATACCCTCTGGTAAACTAACATAACTATGAAAAATCACCATTTTCAATGGGAAAATCCACTATAAATGGTCATTTTCAATAGCTATGTTAAATTACCAGAGGGTACATCATATATCTGATTGGTGGTGACTGGAACCATGGAATTTTATGACTTTCCATATATTGGAAATAATAAGCCCAACTGGCGAACTCATATTTTTCAGAGGGGTAGGTATACCACTAACCAGATATCATCATATAACATCATATAACCTCAAGAATGGCACTGTAATTATCGGCACATGACCTTACCATTTCCGACCTAGCAGTTTGGGTTTCATATATATATATATACCCTCCAGTAAATTAGCATAGAACCTGCCAGATAGGGGTTGGAAGATTAGTTTTCATTTCCACTATTTTTATTGGTCATTTTCAGGCTCTAACTGTGAATTTACCAGAGGGTAATCACCCCCAATAAACCCATACAGGATGGTGCCCCCCAGTGATCTTTGTTGGTTAGGTTTATAAGCCCCATGAGCTATATATACCCTCTGGTTATTTAACATAGCCGTGGAAAATCACCATTTGTAATAGGCAAACCATCTATAAATGGGCCATCTATACCATGGCTATGTTAGTCATAACCAGAGGGTATATATTTCAGTGTGCAGTACAGCCAATTTTCCCAGCAACGGCGTGCAGAGCTCACAGGTCGAAATCGGAGTGACCCACCCTGCGTGGCACAACTCATGCGCATCTGGGTGTCCTGGCGGGAAGATCAGCGGTATGGAGAAATACCCGGCCTGGTAAACATACACAAAACGATGGAAAATCACGATAAAATCACACTGTTTACTGGGTAAATCAACTATTTCTATGACCATTTTCAATAGCAAACTGTGAATGTTTACCAGAGGCCATTCTTAAAGTTTATCAAGACACATCAGGATGTAACCCAACTTTGCAACAGCAGAATTCCAGGGTGCCGAAAACCGGTTGCCGCCACCGGTTTTCGATCTTGGTAACCAAACGAGGAAAACGACTCCCAGAGAGTGAAACCCAACAAGCACCGCTGCATCATGTTTGTCTCATGGGATGAGACATCCTCAATATAGACATCAAGAAAACATTTTTTGGGGTCAAACCATGAAAAACCTGTTGATCATCTTTTTCGGGCAAAAAATGTTCCCTAGACGCCCAACAGCTACCCCACTAGTTGGCCAACAAAATCATGCAAGAAAAGCATGTGGAACCCCAAAAAAAGCTTCATTTTCAATGGATTGGTCTAAGGTAAAATCTACAGAAAACCCCCATATTGCATGGGAAAATCTATGGTTTCCAGTTTCGATGTTCCCTTTAAATCCTATCCATTGATCCATTAAATCTTTTCTATTATGTTCACATCTTTCAACCCATGATCAATGGTGAATCCCTCATAAATCATCTCATCTCTAGATTTTTTTTGGATTTTCCAATTTTCCCAGCACCAGGTGCAAACACCTCGTCGCAGGGAGGTCATCGAAGCGGAACCCAGGGTGCAAATGGTGGACGTCAAAGGCACCGTGGGTAGGGTCGTGGTCGTTTTCTGGGTTCCCAAGGATGGGTGCGAAATCCTGCACCGCCACCAAAAGGATGGTAGACACCCAACAAAAATAATGGGATGTTTACCATCAACTGGTGCAGAATTTCTTGACTATCCCAACCATATGAAGGTTTTCACAGGTTTTTTTTTGGTTAAAACGGACTTCTGGTGACCGTTGTTGTCAAAATGGGACGACGTCAAGTACGTACGGCCCCCTCAAAGATTGCTTGGTTGTCTGACATCAAGAGATTTATATGATGCACTTCTAAAAGACATCATCAAAAAAGTTGATATCTATATATATATATATATATCATCATCAATAAAACATGAAATCTAGTCTATATCTATCTATATCTTTGAATCATATATCTATATCATCTATCTAAATCTATCTATGAATCTACGTCTATATCTAATATCTAGTCTAATATCTAATATCTATATCTATATCTATATCATTATCATATCTATATCATTATCATTACCTATATCTATATCATATAAACTTCCATAAGTATCCATAAGTCCATAAATCATAATTTATCAATCGGTTATCGCGTCGCCAGGCGAAGCGGGCCCAGATGGCAGAGCGCCTGAGGTGGTGATGACAGGCCGAACTGAGGTAATCTGTAGGGACATTGGGGTTTAACCAGCAGAAATGGTGGTTTCATCATGGTTTCATAGTTGATTTATGGTTGATTTATGGTGGATTTATGGTTGATTTATGGTTGATTTATGGTTGATTTATGGTTGATTTATGGTTGATTTATGGTTGATTTATGGTTGATTTATGGTTGATTCATGGTTGATTCACGGTTGATTTATGATAGTTATATATAAGTTGGTAATTTGACATCACTCTCGTGAAGTGTTGGAATTATTGGAGATACAACTACAGTATTCAGTGGGGGCCCCAGGGCGCCATAGGTGACCAGCTTAGGGAGGATCATGGGTCCCAATTCCAAGCTCTGTGCAGTTTTTTAACGCCACTGTGAGAGTGAAGAACTTGGAGTTTCTCGCACTGTATTCACTCTAGTCTCAGCGGCATTGTTGAAGGGGTTGGCCTGGAAATCCTTCCATAACAGGTCTACACACATCACTTTTCGGGCCACCAAGCATTGCGCCATGAGGTGGAAAGGTGGTGCTCCCCCCGGGCATGTTGGTTCAACTGGTGCTGCCTTCGGCCTACTACCGTGCCTTGAGTTTGGCTGTGGGATGGGGCTGTGGAAATCCATATGGCTTTTCCGAGGAAGGATCAACAAATGGCGGATGTTCCACAGCTATTCTGGTTTTTGGATTGGAACATGAATTTTATTTTCCATAATATATGGGATGTCATCCTTCCCATTGACGAACTCATATTTTTCAAGATGGTTATTATTGCACCACCAACCCGTATTCTACTTTACAACAGGTTGTTGCCCCTTTTGAACCCATTTTCCAGTTCCAAAAAAATATTCTCCTAGAAACCATGGTTTGTAGGTCATGTTTTTTATTTTTTAATGCGTAGTTGGGACCATAGAATGGGGGTATAACTGGTATTGGGGAGAAAGTTACATTGGCACGTTCATTCGCATTACATTCCTGAGATATGTCTACCACAGATTGTAATATATATATATATAAATATTATATATATTATAATGTTATAATATATATATATTATGTGTATATATACATATACACAACATAAATATGCCATGATGTTCCCATTAAACCAACTGGGGGATGAACCGCCGTTGAAACCGAGGCGCCAGCGGCGATTTGCCCAGCTTCTGGGAACTGAGTTCGGAAGCGGTGGACCGGTGCCGCTTGCTGCTTGGCAAAACGACGCTATGATCGACGTAACGGGTGAGGAGATCACGAGATCAATCAGAAATTTTGGTCCAACAACGGGACATTCATAAAATATGTTTCTTTATATGTATATATATTATATATATAGTCAGATAAATTAAATAAATAAATAAATGACTCTATATATATATATATAAACGTAGAGATGTAGATTCTTGTCCAAAGCAGAGCAAACAAAACAACAGATACAAAAATCTAAGTGCGTGCTGGGTATCTCAGCTTGGCCAAGTTGAAGGTCAGTTTGATAATTAGATGAGGATTAAAGATTTTGATGGGAACAGCTGTGACTTCGCTCCTGCTGAGGTTACCATATCTATTGACCCTGCGCCCTCCATCGTGATCCGTGATGTGACCACGGTTTGCGCGTCGTTAGCGCTGTCTCGGGGAGCCCATCTATGAAAACTCGGCGAATGGAATTGGCTGGGCACTTGATGCCTCTGCTGAGAGCTGCAGCAGCTGCGAAAAAATCGAAGATTTTCGATGACCTGGCGATGAATGTGGCCGGCCCCGGCCTCGAGAATCCTGGTGCCCGGGGGAAATTTCCGGCGTCAACGCGGCGCACTGCGTGAGGGTAGCTAACCGTTTAACCATTGCGATGCAGTGCTAGGCAGTCCGCTGTAGTTTCATATGGTTTCACCGACAGCGAAGCATTGAGGCAAGATGAATAGGGAAGACAGGTCGGAATAATTATGCAGGTATGTGCAGGTAGCGGTGTTGTCAGCTGCCAATCTTTGATAGCTTCCAAGTATTGCAGATGACGATAAACCAATGGGGCCAGTTATGAGAGCCCATGTCACCATGGACCTTTCCAGACACACCGAACTGTCTTCCAGACTGCCCAACGCAATGCAGATGCCATGATCGCGGCATGAGACATTGACATGGACGCGCATCCTTTAAAAATCCAGCAGCGTGGCAGGCTGAAACCGTGGCCATCCGTGGCCCGCTATGGGATGTCGAACAAATCCCGTGAAATCCCAGGAGATCCCTCCTGTTTTTCATTGACTCATGTGACTAAGGCCCATATCAACCTGGCTGCCATTTCCAAAGAGGTGGGGACACCCGGGCCTGGCCTGGAATAGCCATCTGGGACTCGGGGTCTTTGCAGCTGGTAACTGCACATCATCATCATCCTTCTAGAAAGGAACTAAAATTCCATGTCTTTTGCCACGTGTAAACCACATGAATTCGTGAAATAACCAATCCCATTCTTGTATCACCATTTTTACATACATTTTTAGGTATGTTCCCCCTTTTCCTCCCTTTTTTGTTGTGGAACCACCTGAGCCACCTGGTCCCCAAGTGTCGTTTGACCACATCCCCAAGTGTCACCTGGTCTCAGGAGAAAGTCGAGGCGGGGCCTGGAGATGACAAGTTGACCAATATCCAAAGACCTCAACATCATATTATGACCATATAACGATATAAATGGTATCATCATATTATAAAATAGTTTTTTTTTTTAGAAAAAACCTATAAAATAACCTAAAGTCACATCGAATAACTTAAGATATAGACGGTATCATGAATGTTTCCAAGCGGTAATTATCTTGCAAAAACAGTTCACCGGGTAGGTGGAGCAAGGAGCTGAGGAGGCGTGGCACCGCACCATTCATTCATTGGATCCAGGTTTTTGATGACGTTCCAAAGTTTGGAAAGATGATGTATAGTTACCATAAACCTGAAATACTTATGGATGCTTATAGAGGGTATGATTTCCAATGATTTCCAATGATTTATCGGTTTGCAACTTGTTTGATCTTATCTGAATCTGGGGATTGCTATACCATGCCCCTCAAGCTGGAGGAGGATTCTGTTCGACTGTTGGATGGCAAGTGTGCTTGGATTTTTTGGTCACTCTAAGTTTCTCTGGAAGTGGGGTACCCCTACAGTCCCACGGTTTTCATGTGTTTTCATCATCGTGTTTTCCTTGAAGATCTTGAAATAACCACTAACATCCACTAATTCACCACATCTTGGAGATCATATTAATTATCAGGTTCCTCATGAAAATTTGCCAATTACCCATATTACCCTCTGGCAATTACTAACATAACTATTGACAATTGCCATAGAAATAGTTGATTTACCCATTAAACATGGTGATTTTGCAGTAGGATACACAATTTTCAGCCGGGTTTGAGATGAACAGCACCCTGCAGCGGAGTAGTTCGATGTTTTTCGTGTAACAATGCCCAGGTGCAGTTGATTCAGCACATCTTCAACAAAACGCTGCTTGCTGGAGACCCCTGTGGTTCCTCAAACTTGTTCGATGATTCGATGATCATTTTTTTCTCACAATTCGTTCACTGCTGATGATGAAAAATGATGTTATATGGTGGTTAAACATGGTGAAACCCGATCTTGCGACTAGAACTAACAAATAAACTGTCCAGTGGTTAGGAAGGAGCCAAGGAGCGGTATTCATGTCACATGGGAGCCAGGGAGCTACGAAGAGTTTCCCAACCACCTGATAGTAATGATCGAAAAAGGTGTGTTTGGACGCCTTTTATTGGATGATCATCCCACATGTCATCATCAAGTACGAAAACGCATATCAACAAAACAAAACAAACGCATCCTCCCCAAACAGAATCTATCAACATATCAATCATCACTGCAATTTCTCATGTTGTTTTATCAAAAATATCATCGACACCGTCGACACATCAACGAAATCAGCGAGTTTTCTCACGTTTTCTCAGGGTTTACTTGGTGTTTTCCCATGGTTTTCTCATGTGTTTCATCCCATTTTGGCTTGGTGTTTCCTTCCATATCTCCATCTTTTCCATTTTTCCATTTTTCCCATGGTTTTCCCATGGTTTTCCCCATCCTCCCGTCCTCCCCATCCGCCGGTTTTCTCAGGAAGGTTGCTATCATCAGCTGGGGCCGCTACGTCCCGTGGCCGGTGGTGCAAAATCTGCTGGCCGCCGGCACCCAGGTGAAGCCGCAACTGGAAGAACGGGAGGCGCAACTGGAAGATGGGGGAGATGGGTGCGCTATGGCTACTATCATAGCTATATCATATAATATATTTATATATATGTTTATATATATATATATATATCTATATATATCTATAGAGTGTATACTATGGCTACTGGTGTGTATTTATATTATATATATATATATCTAGCTAGCTATATCAATATATCTATAGAGTGTGTATATATATATACACTAGTAATAATAGTAATCACAATAACGATATTATCATTAATAATTATAATAGCAATAACATGGTGATGACGATGATTATGATGATTAGATTCCCAGATGGGATGGAGGACTATAGCGCGCAAAAAACCATGGGTTTCCACCAGTTTTTGGCCATGGCATATTTGATGATTTGGGAGGGCTTGTGAGGAGAGGCTTGAGGCAATTAGTGTGATTCATTTGGAACAATGCCTTCATTGTTGGATTGATTTAAAGGAACGCCTGCCAGAAAACATTTCTGTTTGGTGGCAACTGCGATTTCCAGGAGCATTTCGATCAAAGAACGCCATTGACAATCAGAAATTTGTTGGTAAGATCTCCGCTAATTATTGGAAGTCAAATCCTCTGAAATTCTCATTTAGCACAGCAATCATAGCTATTTTTTTACATCGCATTTCTGCTGAACCCTCACTTTCTCCCACAGAAATCGCTCCGATTAAGCCAGGTAAGCCTTTTCTTCTCTGACATGGCTGGCTTCACAAGTCTCTCGGAGAAGGGGCAGCGGCTGTAATAACGGTTGCAGTGACCTACAAGGTGGCGATAGTAGATGATGAAATTGGATTTTGCATGGGGAGTAAAACAACTGGTTGGTGGTTTGGAACATTTTTATTTTTCAATATATTAGGAATAGTAACCCCAACTGACTTTCATATTTTTCAGAGGGGTGGCTCAACCACCAACCCGACAATATAAATTGATATCAAACAATCAATGGACTTAGGGGGCTCTTAAAATACCTAGGGCCATGTGGGTACCCCAAGTGATCATCATATATTGGTAGCTTACAGCCAGCCTTCCAGCCGGTACCAGGTATAGTGGAGCAGTTAGTGCCAGAGCAGACGTTGGTGCTGCTGAGCCGATATTTCAACGATATGTCGAAGATGCCACTCGATTTCTGCAAACCTTGGGCGTAACGTTGGGCGTGTCATCCATTGTTTGTTTAAGGTGTTTGTGTCGTGAATTTTCCCGGAAATCTGAAAAATCCCCACCATTTAAGCGGAATCTATTTTTTGAGCCCCTTAAGCAACTCCAAGTCACAATGATGATGTTCAAGTTTTGGGACCCAGACCTCCATAAATCATCATAGAGAGATCCACTGGCTGATGTTTTTGTGATGCAAAAACAGGGTGAAGCAAGGATTGCAGTATTCCTCATCAGCCGCCAGTTTTTTTGGTTAATTTCCTGCCCTTCTTCTGGCTTTTGAGATGTTGCTGTCCCTATGATTCTAGTTCGATGGGATTACATGATGATTACATGTTTGCGACCGTTGGGTTGGGTTCCCCCCAAACATTGGTTTACCCTCTGGTAAACTAACATAGCTATGGAAAATCACCATTTTCAATGGAAAAATCCACTATAAATGGCAATTTTCAATAGCTATGTTAAATTACCAGAGGGTACGTTGTTTACACGGTTCCTGCTCCCATCTCACTCACCTTGCTACCTTTCTCTTGGTTGAGACTTTGGTTGACCATGTTCCAAAATTCACCTCATATCTGGGCTTGACTTTCTAGCCAGGGCTTACAAGATCTTACAAGGTTGGCATTGGATACTGTACTTTGTTTTAAAAAAATATGTTTAAATAGATTTATAAATAAATAAATAAATAAGTATATAAATATATATATATATATATATTAATATCTGTAAACCTTTCAGCCTTGCCTTAGGTCCCAAAAAAAAATTCTCCAGCCACCAAAAGCCCCGCATTGCTTCAGCATCGAAAGCTTCGACGGTGTGGTCATCGAATTCATCGGCGACGCCATTCTGGCGGTCTTCGGCGCTCCGGCCAAGGTCCGAGATCATGTGGCCTGGCTGAAAAACAGCGGCGGCTGTCACGGTTAAAAGCCACGGCTTTCACTGGCCGGCCATGGTTGGGTACAAAGCGCCCATTTCAGTTATGGCTATGTTATGGCTAGGGATTCGATCAGGTGGATCGTAGCTTAGCCATAAGTGAAATGGTTGGTGCTTTTTGCGACATGTTTGCCTTTATGATAGTTCATGGGGTTCTAGAATCTATAGTTATTCTGTGTTATAGCATGTTGTAGGAAGTTATATATATATATATGTCATTTTGTGGGCAAGTTTTTGGGCTTGGACACACACACACATATATATACACATGTATATGTATATCTATATGTATATGTATTTGTATATGTATATGCATTTATACATAGATCAAGAATATGATAAATAGATCGAATCTAACCATTTGATGAATACCATCCTGGACATATCGAATCCTGCGTCAAGGCATTGGCCTGTGTTCGCGCCACGTTGAAGATGCAGCGAGGTCCATGGTGTGGATGATGGATTTCATGGGGAAAATCATGGGAAACTAAGGCCATAGAAATGTCGTGAGTTTTCCCATGAAAAACGGTGATTTTCCCATGAAAAATGGTGACTTTTCCCATGAAAAATGGTGATGTTCCATAATTTTTTGTATGTTTACCGGGGGGTATGATTTAAAACGAGAAACATGATGAATTTAACCGAACAAAAATGGGAACCATGAAAGTTTAACTCACAAAAATTATGCTAGAATGGAGATTTGATGGTGTATAATAGGGATACATTTGGATGATGTGATGTGATTGGGATTTGTGGAATCATCAACAAGTGTTTGAACTTTTCAGGTGGGTGAATTGTGAATTAGTTAATATTACGGCAAGACCCTGAGGTTTGCCCGAACTCGCAACGCGTGTCCGGGAAAGCCAAGATGTTGATGTTGATGATGATGATGATTTTGATATTTTCTTGAAATCCTATAAGAAACCCTAGTGACTGTATGGTTAATTATATAATTGTTTCATGGGGCCGGAGGATACTGATATCTTCTTGAAACCCTATAAGAAACCCTACTGACTGTATGGTTAATTGTTCCATGGGGCCGGGGGACTTTGATATCTTCTTGAAACCCTGTAAGAAACCCTAATTGTACAGAATTCCCCGGTATGTACGCTATTCTGGGCTTGGGCAAACCTCAGGGTCTGTGTGTAATATTAGTGAGTTATGACGTTTATTTATGTCATATATATATTATATAGTAACACACACATATATATATACATATATATACACACTATTACGTACATGTGATGTATATCACTTTGAATCAGCAAAAATGATTCCCCGATGTCTTTCCCCAAATGAAGACGATATGAAGAGGTAGACATTGCCCGGCAGGTGTGCAGAAGATCAACCACTGGTCTCAGAAGAAGGGCCTGCCACATGCAACTTGGCTGGGTATGGTGCAGCTGCACCTGAAACAAACAGATTATAGGTAGTACTTGGTGGCTTACCCCCACTGAATGTAAGATTGGAAACATGTGTTATTACCCCAGTTTATGCGAGATAAGCAGGCTTAGTTCAGTTTTAACGATGGTGTTAATGATTGACATTCATTAACCCACTTACTGGGGTGATATGCCAGTTAGTCGTAAACTGTTGAGCTGGCTTCATGTCGATGTGAGATTTTTGGGCTCATGTTGACACATGTCAAGAGCCGAGAGCTGGTGAGAGCATCTCAATGGTCCATTTCAAGTTATTCATTGTGAACTGCCAATTTAGTCCAGGGTACCTGTTCTATGGATTTCTCTCAAAGATCCATGGTCACCCATTTCATGTCGCATTCTCGCCACAATGGTTTCCCATTGGTTTCCCATACTTTTCGAATGCTTTCCTAATACTACCCTCTGGTAAACTAACAGTTTGCGACATAGAACATGGCCATAGAAATAGTGGATTTTCCCATGAAAAACGGTGATTTTCCATCCCAAACTGTTAGTTCACCAGGCCGGGTATTCCCATCCCACAGTGGGGCCGCTATCGAAAAAATCGCTCCTTCGGAAGGTGAGCATTCGCTGCGGCATCCATTCCGGCTGGGTCTCGGTGGGAAATCTGGGCTTCCACTCGCGGCTGAAGTTTGGCGTCATCGGCCTCTCGGCGATGTCGCTGATGTGGAGAATCCACCATGACTGGAATCATCTCCCCTGGGGAAGCCATTGGTTTTCCAGATCGATCTTGGTGACTACCCTAGGGTTATTATTTAGTGAAATCATTGGTTTTCCAGATCCATCTTGGTGACTACCCTAGGGTGATTATTTAGTGAAACTATTGCTTCTCCACATCTATCTTAGTGTCAACGGCTTATTATTAAAAGTCGTGATTAACTGTTGGTCGGGACCACCTCCATAGCTGGTAGGTTTATTGGGACCCATAAGATTGTTGATTCCGCCACTAAACTGGGAGTTTTAGAATGGTGAATCAATTTCCACCAAATTGCTAGCCCAAAATTAGTCCATCACCAACTAAATTAGCACTGATACCCCAAATTCATCAATGACCAACCATTTCACCAACATGAATCCTTGTGTTGACATTCCAATTTCTACCCAAACATGTATGGTGTTTTGTTTTTTCTTAATGAACCCTTGGATTGACATAGGGTTTTAGGGTATGGTTTTTTGATGAATCCTTGGGTTTTTGAAGCAACTCCGCCAGGCGAGAACGCCAACGTGCCAGCCAAGTTGGAGGAGCTGAATAAGACCTATGGCACTCCAAATCTCATCTCCGAGGTCGCGCTGGAAGAGTTGTTGGTCCTTTTTGTTGGGTAAAATCCATGGGAACATCATGGGAAATCATAGGAGAATATGTGGGAAAATCATGTGAACATGTTGGAAACCCATGCTGGATGGGGCCCCCTTCAGATAGCGTTCAGTTGAGATATGGCCGTGGCTGTGGCTGAACTATGGTTTATGGATGTTTATGGTAGATACAACGAACTAGTTTTCATGGGGTTTATAAAGCAACAAACACAACTGGGGGGCACCATCGGAACATGCGGGAATATCCCCAACTACAGTAAATGGAGGTTAAATGCTTAATTATGTTTATAGCTGAGAAAAATGTACAGCTAAGTGGAGGACTTTGAGACATTTTGAGTGTATTGATTTAGTTGCATACTCCATCTTACTCTACGACTCGGAAGGATAGACAGGTATGAATGGCAACAGGTTTCTTGATCTTCAAAAGCATTGTGCTGTAAAATATTTCACACGTCCTCGGTGGTTTGTTAATGTTATCAAATACTATCCTGTATTTATTACCCATTACCAATGGGAATTATTTCCTACACATCTCATTCCCATTCCGTCGCCTGCGATGTCTCCGAAGGCAACCTACAACAGATTGCCGGGTGAGGAGTTTCTTGGATCCAGCAGCCGGATGAAACCCGGATCAATGGGAAGATCGATTGGGACAGACCATTGTTGTAACATGTAGTTGTTTTTTTTTTGGGGTTTACCCTCTGGTTATGACTAACATAGCCATGGTATAGATGGCCCACTTATAGATGGTTTCCCGAACTTAAAAATGGTGATTTTCCATGGCAAACTGTTAGTCATAACCAGATGGTACCATGGCTCACCACATTGCCTGAGATATTTTCTTGGGCTTCATGAAATAGCTGTTCCAATTTTCGATCATTTCACACGAAGGCCTTCTGCCCAGCTTAAGCGATGAAGACATTTCTGACCTGCCGGCATCACGGGTCGCATCTGGCCCGGCTGGCCCTTGGAATCCATATTCGATCAGAAGATCGAGGATTTTTTGGGAGGGTACCTGTTAATATCATGTGAATGTTAGGGTGGATTAACAGGATAACAGGATGTGAAAACACGAGAATTTTCCTGCTTGTTATGATATTAATGTTCAATGTTCCTGTTTGTGTTTTCTTTCTAGAGTGAAGGGATGAATAGTGATGAATTCTCCCTATGGGCTCAAGTTGGAACATATCACCCACTTCCAACGAACTCTGCTGCCGAGTTTTATTGTCAGACCGATCGACTATGTCGACATTTGGCCCCTTGGCGCTGCAGGCAGAATGCGGGCAGAATTTAAGCGGTGAACAGAAGTCGCGATCGACAAAAGTCAAGGCCTAGTGAATTGCAAATTCAAGGCCAAGTTGTCAGTTTTTTCCTCCTGGAATTTGCTTCAAGTAATGTCAACCCTGGATGAAAATCAACCCCGTTGACGGCTGCTTGTTTTTGGGAGGGTACCCTCTGGTTATTTAACATAGCTATGGAAAATGGCATGGCCCATTTATAGATGGTTTACCGAACTTAAAAATGGTGATTTTCCATAGCAAACTGTTAGTTTACCAGAGGGTAATCCCCATAAAATCCCCATAAAATCCCCATAAA
>Ga0126342_10002191_pt1 | contig 29855 bp, 19 predicted proteins | sample Cyp1metagenome_FD_92528 | JGI IMG/M metagenome (GOLD analysis project Ga0126342, IMG submission 92528) | Coral microbial communities from Lord Howe Island, Old Settlement Bay, Australia - Cyphastrea 1 metagenome | ecosystem: Host-associated > Invertebrates > Cnidaria > Coral ...
ACCGGGCTCGCATGTGGCCTTGATAGGCAGAGAGCTTGACGGCACCTTCCATACTGCAAAAGCCAAGGTATATCCATATGGCCTCAACAAGATACTCGGGGAAGCACTGTTCCAGGCTGCAACGCAATGGTCAGACCTTGACGTGGCACAAAGCCTGCCGGATGACTTCACCCCCTATCTGGAACAGAGTTGCCATGATGCTGCAGTGGTACAGCCGGACTACCATGGCGGAAGCTGATGAAAGGTCAGCTGAAACATGCACGGAGACCAAGCACCAAGACGGTGCAGCAGAGCAAATGGAAAAAACATGGAGTTGAAACCACCAACCAGATTAAGTATAGGTATCTCTACCATCAACCCAAGTGAAATTGGAGTTATGTGAACCCCAACTTACCTAACGAACTGCGGCACCACCTTGTACTGTACCCAGATCCAAGCTTTCATCGCATGATCTCAGTCTGCCGTAGCATAGTTTCGGTGTGCAGGGGTAATAAGAGCATTTCTTCGGACAAATGAAGAATGCTAAACTCATGCATGATTTTACCATTCGACAATGGTTATGCGTAATCAACAATCATGGTTACACTAATCATTTTTTCGGTTATACTTATCAATTGTGTATATCTGGTGACTGGTTGGTGGTTTGGAACATTTTTTATTTTCCATAATATATGGGATGATCCTTCCCATTGACTTTCATATTTTTCAAGATGGTTAAAACCACCAAGCAGGTGATTATTTGGGGCTAATTATTTGCCAGAGGACTACGACATTGTTCCCTTAGATGTAGGCATCCAATCCTATCGTGTCATCTTGAAATCCCCAATACCTGGCGATGTTTATCGATTTGGGCGCGGTGTCTAACTGGGAATTTATATGAATTTATCATGTACATAAAACAAAAAACAGCAAAGATCCAGGATCTTATAGATGATGTTTGCAACAATTTTTCCCGGTTTACAAACTTCTATTTGTGTCACAACTTTCCATCCGGGTGTTGCCATAAATCAATCCATTGATGGCAAATCCAATTTTCTCAGTTTCCTCCCAAGCCCATGAGGTTTCCTATGGCACAACAGGCCTTGGTTGGGAACGACGTATGGCACAACGTGACCTGAAATTGCTGAAGACAACATTACTGGTTGGTGGCTTGGAACATTTTTTATGACTTTCCATATATTGGGAATAATACTGTAATCCTAACTGACTTTCATATTTTTCAGAGGGGTAGGTCAACCACCAACCAGAAGTATCATGAATGTTAACGATAGTAAGATAGTATGTGAATTGCTAACATGAATTTCCCACTGACCACCAAGATACCTCGAAGAGTTTCCCAGTGGGAAATCCACAAAAAAATATGGGGACGGAATTGTTCCTCAGCAAATCCTTCAGAAGATCACATGCCGAAACCATGGCATCGGAGCAATGGGTGATCCCAATTTCCAGGTGCAATGGGTCCATAGTGTTGTTTCGATGAAAAATCTCGGATCATTTCAGCTGGTGAAGTTCATGTTCGTATCAACTTGCCGCCAACCTTCAAAATTTGGAGCTCTTCAATGTAGAAACATCATGGATTGTAGTTTGGCAACAATATAACAATTGTATAACACTTAAGTATAACTGTATAACGGTAGTAATATATCAATATGCAGTAAAACTGTATAACGTTAATTTCTAATATATCAATATGTAATATCATGTAATAATATAACCATATTATAACCATATTACTACATGTTATTACCATTTCGATAGCAACTTCTATTTTACTCTGAAAAAGTCATCGCCAGGTGGGAAACCTGGAGAATCCCTACGCGCGGAAGGCTTGGCCACCATGGTGGAAGCCATAAAAAATGGGATGATTTATGGGAGAATTTCATGGGGTAGCCAAATTCATATAGTTTGTAAATGTTTGCAAAAGGAAATCAAATGATTATAACATTAGCATGTTTTTTGGGATACTGTAGTTTCATTATTTGGGGGTATGTACCCTTAAACAAGTCCCCGGTGTGCGCATTGTCTTTGGCAGCTAGTTCAGTCCTGGTTTAATCATGAACAATCGAAAGTATCAATGGATGACAATTAATATCTATATCTCTATATATATATACATTATATCCTGAACATTTGTAGGTTTTTAGGCTTCATCTCTGTGACTTTCCGGGCTTTATAGATAAATTTCACGATGGTCAAGGTACTAGTGGGGTTCGATCCATACCAAGGTTAAAAAAACTGTACAGGACTATAGGAATGCACTCTGATGACCTTTTTCTCCCTAGCCTGGCAAGGTAAACATATGTAAACATAGATCCATCCATTGTTTTACGCTTCTGCTCTCTGGCAAAGTGTTCTTTGTTCACCAATCCCTGACAGAAATGCAAAATTCCATCAGGACTGGTGGCAGGATCCACATTCCACCTTTCGTTTTTGATGGGATTATGACAGCGAAATCCATCAACGGAAAAAAAAAAACCGGAATATCCAGAAGATTTCCATAAGTTATCCCGTGCTTATCCCATGTTTATCCTAGGTTTATCCCATGTTTATCCCATTTTGGGCTGGATTTTCCCAACAAAAATGCTGAAAAGAACGTCTCGCACAGCCAGGCCTCGCCGCCTCGGACCGGAAGCCCAGACTGGAAACGACGGAGGTCACCAGGGTGTGGGGAGATGTCGAAAGCCCCGAAAGTGGCAGTTTTTTCCATGTGGGAAGAGTTGGAAAATGTTGGAAATATGATCAATGACCTGGGAATATGATGATTTATACAATGTGAGGCCCCCGTTCGATAGCTAAGTTGGTGAACATAACTCCAATAACTATGGTTTATGGTACTTAGAACTATAGTTACTGGGGCTTATAAACCAACAAACATCACTGGGGGGCCTCACATTGTAGGATAATATGATGATAAATGATGATTCAGGGATATGTTGATATGATTAAATGACGATTTATTGGATTTGGGGACCGTTTTCAGACGGTGCCACACGAATTTTCCACCATGACATCATGACATTGACCATCTTGTTGTGATCTGGGACCCAAGTTCAATGCGATCTGGCTGGCAATATTGGCCTATTTAGCCTCTTGTAACTCCTACAGGTCTCGGCACGGCAGAGCCATGGAGACTGGTACGGTTGCAGACGGATTTCCTAAGTTTGGTTGAGATTCCAGATGATATTTAGACATATTTAATGTGAATCCTGCATTTCCAGAAACCGTGTAGGAATTCGGGGAAGTTCTTCGCAAACGATTCGCTGAGAGTTGGTTAAGTGAAGTTGCCTTGTTTCTGAGGGAGAGAGAGATAGAAATCAAGAACAAGAACGGTAATGGAATTACCCTGATTTCATAAGACTTTAAAATTATATGTATGATAATTATCAAATTCTATTGTTGTTTGTTTTCATTTTAGTTGTTCATCAAAGGCAGGGGAATTACCTCCAGGTTGTGGCCATTTCAATTGGGAGAATATGGGGAAATCCATGATAAACCGTGAAAATTACGGGTCCTTCTCAATTGTATCCCACAATATATCAATTCTATTCCCAACGTATTTCCATTATATCAAGATAGTTTGGAGAATTTAGCATGTCTGTAAAACTCACTTCCAAGAATCCTAAAAGGACTAGTTTACATGACTTACTCATGAGTTGTGGTTTATTTTCAGATTATAAGCGATATAGCTAATAGTTAATAGTTAATCTAGCTATATATAATAAGATATAATTAGTTGCAGATATAATCCAACTGAATACCATATAATTAGATAATCATAGTTCTAATAATTAATAGCTAATAAATATGATTAGTCAACTAGTATTATTAACATTTAACGTGATCTTAACTATGCTTACTATAAACCATAGCTGGTTGGTGGTTTCAAACATGTTTTATTTTCCATTTCATATATGGGAGGTCATCCGAAACCCATTGACAACTCATATTTTTCAAGATGGGTGAAATCACCAACCAGATAGTTCATTATTTTCTTAACCCATAGTTAATGTTAATAATTATATAGTTAATCATTATATAGTTAATCATTATATAGTTAATCATTATTAACTATTGTTATTATAATTACTATAACCCATATGTTCATGATAATTCACAATAATCCACCAGTAACTAGTGTTATTATAATTACTATTGTTAATCATTGTTAATAATCCATATTCATTAACTATTTAATCGTTGTTAATAACCCATAGTTCATCATTTTCATCGTGAATCTGACTCGAATTTCAGGCTTCCAAAAAAGCAGCTCCAAGGTCCAACATGGCCAACTTCAGTCCACTGAACCCCCAGGCCCTTGAGGGATTTCATAGGATGGCTCGAGCCATGGCCATGGATTATATGATACTTACCCGGCCTGGTAAACATACAAAAAGCTATTGAAAATGACGTTTATACTGGATTTGCCCATTGAAAATGATGATGTTCCATAGTTATGTTAGTTTACCAGAGGGTAGTCTAGATATATGTTCTGGTTGGTGGTTTGGAACATGATTTTTATGACTTTCCATATATTGGGAATAATATATCATCCCAACTGACTTTCACTCCATGATTTTTCAGAGGGATAGGTATACCACCAACCAGATATAATATTTTGTATGGTAATCTCTAGATGGAAGAACCAGTATTACCATTATATCTTGGTAAGTAAATGGCTACGGTTATATATTTTTTTTGTGGGTGCTCATAGATTCCTAAACAATGTAATGTGGAACCCATAAATTATGGCCAGGAATCGAATAAGAATATCTAACTTCCAGACCCTATTTTATGGGTTCGGTGTTGTTAGGGATGTGCATGTTATTCATATGTTGATTTACATACCAATACTCAAGAAACTATTACCCTCTGGTAAACTAACATAACTATGGAAAATCACCATTTTTCATGGGAAAATCCACTATAAATGGTCATTTTCAATAGCTACGTTAAATTACCAGAGGGTAAAACGATACTCATGGAACTATCTAAAATTCATTCTCTTGACAATGCGTAGGCTACGAATCAATCGATTTTGCTGCTAGCGGGCCGAAATTCCCGACTCGCCGAATGAAGTAAATCCACAATCCAATTAGCCTCTGGTTATTGAACATAGCCATGGAACATCACCAGTTTTGTGTTGTTTTTTTCTACATAATCATAAATCAGCTACTTTCATGGTTCATTTTCCAGTTCGCAAACTGTTCAATTTCCAGAGGGTAAAACAAGAATTTGTTTTTCATCATTGGTTCATACACATTCAGTTGAATTTATAATAACGATAATTGTATTACATATATTTATGGTGATTAATTACAATAAACCAATTGTATTCTCAGGACATTTTTAATTGAGAATACAATTTTGATGAGAATTACAATTTGATGATAGACCCTCAACATCCCTCAACAAGTCGTATTGCTAGAAACACGTATTACATGGATATCACGTAAACAGGCGAGAGCCACAGATTTCTCCAAAGCTGTCACAACAGGAAGCCCCACTGGAAGATCCCACCTTTCACCAGTGGGAAGTTTACAACGGCGAGTCCGGTGTTTTTTTTTCGCACAGCAAGTAGATCATACAGCTATATACAGCTGACCAGTTTTTTTTCCCCATAGGGATCCAATCGGAGAGTGATAATATGGAGGATTCCAGTTATTTTCCCGGTTTTATGGGGTCCTAAGATGTCCAGTTGATAGATCTGAAATGGAGAAGATTGATCTGCAGTGTACGGGCCAGGGGTGCATCCTAGCTAGCAAGTGGGTATACTGTAATATATTATCATCGCTTATCAATATTGTTATTACTTCTTGAAATTTTATTAACATGTATTATCCATGCTGATGTTTAATTTTGCTGAAAAAAAACAGTTCGATTATATAATTGATTTTCCCCAATCTCATATGGCTTAGATGAGATATGATGAGATAAATCAAGCCACTTACAATGCGATCTTCCAAGTGACAGGATTTGCAGGGTGGTTCCCCAGTGTGTGAACGCTAACTTGGTTGAGCTAAGTAGATCTGGGTTATCTGAGTAGATTAAGTGTTGGGTTCATGCTTAGACATATCTGTTCTGGTTGGTGGTTTGGAACATGAATTTTATGACTTTCCATTCAGTTGGGAATTTCATCATCCCAACTGACGAACTCATATTTTTCGGAGGGGTAGGTCAACCACCAAGCAGTATAGTATTCTATAGTTGCATGGGCTTCCAAACCTTGAAACATGTCTGAGGAGCACAACTTTTTATCTCTCAGCAACCGCAGGCACCCATTGGTGTGGCACTGGACAGACAAAGGCCGCCCGGACGCGAGTGTTGATGCCATGCCTCACTGAACCAAGGGGAACCTGGAAAGACATAAATCTCATATATCCAGTTCATAAGTAGATTAACTGGGGGTCATGTTTTTACATCTCTACAGGATGGTGCACCCCAGTGATGTGAATGTTGGTTGGTTTATAAACCCCATTATATAACTATAGTTCTATCATGTTCTATCTACCATAAACCATAGAATTCAGTCACTGAAACAAGGCAACTGAACACTAAGTATGGGGCCCCATCCTGTATAGTCGATTGGATTCCTCTCAAGAAGCTTAGATGTACTGCGGAAGTTGGTGCCATGGTGCAAGTTGGTGCTTGGGATGCGATCCGGGAAACGCGGATCACCCATTGAACTTAAGGGTGATTTTCTACCTGCCAATTTGACAGATAGCAATACAATGTGAGGCCCCCCGTTGTGATGTGAACGTTGGTTTAGATTCCCCCCAGTAACTATAGTTATTTGCGTACCATAAACCATAGTTATTGGAGTTGTAAACCAACTTAGCTATCTTGGGGGCCTCACATTGTAGGAAACAAATCCGTTTGCCCAGTTATGGTTGATATCACCAAGATTGATGTTTTTTTTTCAACCACTTAATGTCAACCCTGGATTAATAAACCCCGTTTACGGCTGTTTAATTGGGGGGTACCATTTATGTATCAGTATCATATTGTGACTATCTGGAGGGTACCCCCACAGTTAATAAACCATGGTTTATTAATCTGGAGTTGACATTACCAGCCATGTTTGTTGAGCAGAGTTGGAGGGTAACCACTTGCGATGCCTACGACTGGTGCTTAGTATGTGCCAATGGGTATGGGTCTTACGACTGGGTGCTTAGTAACAGCCCAACAGAGGATGGTTTACGACGGTCCTATGCCCAAGCTCAGTGCTTTCGATGTTGCTGTTGCAGCTCAATGTCTTGTTTGTTTCATAGGAATGGCACATTGAATCTACTTGCTGATACTGCCTCGAACTTTTCAAAAGAGCCAGCCCTTCCAGGGGCCCTCAAGTTGTGTGTGTTGGTTTGTGAAGTAGATCCGACTACAGATTGTTAATTTAGTATCCAACTATAAATTGTAAGAGTGAATGATCCAATCTACATTCAGCTAAGCTTGTTATTTCCTCCAACTTCGCTGGCGCCACCGTTCCTACTTGCTGACTTTGTGAGGCCTCAATTTGACACATTTCAGAGGTGCCTCAAATTTTGGTTGGCGACATTTCATGGGAGATTCTCCAGAAACATTTAGAACCAATTCTGCAAACCTTGATGAATTGCGGGTTCAAGGCTTGATTTCTGGCAAGATGATTTAATATCATGCAATGCAGTTAATACAAAATGATATAAAATAATATATATATATGTACATACACACGTACACATACTGTGTATATTGCAGAAAAACAAAACAGTGAGGTGCCTTCACCCAAATCTGAGCTGCATGTGGATATATGTATATATATATATACTGGTTGGTGGTTTGGAACATGTTTTACTTTTCCCTCTATTGGGAATAGTAACCCCAACTGACTAATATTTTTCAGAGGGGTTGAAACCACCAACCAGTATATATATACACATATATATTATCATATATCACATATAGATTAATAGTGGTTAGTAATATATTATAACCATATCTGGATATCTGGGTAAATTATAATGACCGAACCCTGTTCTTCCGAAGCCTGGAATCATGGTGAATGTATAGGGAAATCATCCCCAAATGGGCGAACTATTCAGGTTAGTGAAATATTGTAATTTACCCAGATTTTTTTATACAGAGCAGAAATGGAGGTTAGTAACGCCATGATATTGTTTACATTACATAGAAATTTCTTTCCACAAAGCAATCTTTATTTGTTGGTGTAGATTTTTGGGATATTTTCTCAATCCGAGTTTGGGGCTGCCATGTCTTGTTACCCTCTGGTAAACTAACATAGCTATGGAAAACCACCAGTTTTAATGGGAAAACTCACTATAAATGGCCATTTTCAATAGCTATGTTAAATTACCAGAGGGTAAAACAAAACACTGGTAGATATGGGTCTGTGGCATTTCATGAAACCCTGGAAACTCAACGGCAACTTCATTCCGCCGCCGATCCTGGAAGTTCTTTGAAATGGTCCCTGGGTTGTGACCCCGACCCGTGGTGCTCACCTATTGAACTGACATGAACTGACCATAAATCAATGTTGATCATAAATTAAAAATCCAAATGTGGCGAAGATCACCGTGCTGAAGTCTGGGTGAACCTCTCCGTGTTTATGGCATCCAGACTTCACCGTCAGGCCACCCCCACCGATGCAGCAACCTCCACCGCAGCCGCTGCCATTGGCACAGCCATTGGCGCAGCCATTGGCGCAGCCATTGGCGCCACAGCTACCGCAGCCGCAGCAGCCGCAGCTTCCGGCACAGCCGCTACAGCCGCTACAGCCGCTGGCCGCGGGAAGCAGCCAGGAGCGAATTGATTTGTTTTCTGCTTGGATCACGACAAAAAAAGTCGGTAGGAAGTGGGGTTATAACATGTTATAAATTATAAGCCATTTATATGTAAGACAACCATGGATAACCTCACTGAATAGAGACTTCCGCCAATTGTTTAGCCAGTTACAACGTGGGATGATGCCAAGTGGGGAAACCTTGGCTGCTGCGGAGGATTTCCTTGTGTTTTTCTGAACATGTCAAATTGGGAACCATCCATGCCGGTTCTTCCAATCACCAAAAACTATGGTGAAACCTCAGATACATCGGGGGAAATAAATGGAAATCATCTGATATTACCACGGTGAATTTTCGACTGGCTGATTGGCGATGTGTGGTTCCCATTGCTTCTTTGGATCATGACCTCAAGATTTTCTCGCAGGATGATCGATGTTTCTGTGCGTTCAGTCTCACCCAGCCAATTCAAAAAAACATAAAAAAACGTATTCATACACATTGATAGACTGTGTTGTAAACTGAGTCGAACTTCAGCAACTCATAAATTCACTTCACCGAACCCCTGATTTCTTTTTCGCTGAAATGGTCCTTATTTGTTGGCTTCGGTTTTGCAACGGATCAGGGCGTTGCTGCTATGTCAGACTCCCAGAAGGACAACGAGTTGATGAGTTGCCGCTGGCTAGTTGGGTCTGGGTCCCATTGAAATGGGGATGATGGGAAAAGTTCATGATGGATTTACTAGATACCATCTGGTTATTTAACATAGCGAACTGGACAATCCATTCTAAATGGAGGTTTCTAGCTGGGAAAATCATCGGTAAATGGGCCATGGCTTCCATAGCTATGTTAAATAACCAGAGGGTAATGTTAATGATTGACATATTACTACATATTAATTAGTGATATATTATGCTAATAATTGGATTTAATGGGATATCAATTAGATAAATATTAATGGGATAATGTTCAGGGCTAATAATGGTTAGAAATGAGTACTTATCCATGGAATGTATATGATTGTATATGTATACACAATAAATCACAGCCACCATCGAAAAGTTGTTTTTTAATGTTATTCACAGTTACCCTTTGGTAATTTAACATAGCTGATTAGTCCCTTACAAATAGATGATTGATGATGATTTACCGTTTTGAAACATGTTGACTTTCCGTAGCGAACGCTTAAATTACCAGAGGGTCACTGTTGGAAAAGGGACATGCATCGGAAAATGATGGTTAATAATGGTTGGAAATGGGCATTTAACCATCAAACATTATGATTTAACCACCAAACATGGTGATGAAATATGTACCCTCAGGTGTCATAAAACATAGCTAGCTGGGAAATCACCGAACAATAGCTGGGCATTTGAATGGCAAAAAAATATCGAAGTGAATGCTTGGATTTTCAATGGAGGAGAATGGTATTCTTTGATGGCATTATTAATCATCAGTCTTTGAAGACGATCATTAATTATCGTTAACCATTTCTAGTCATTATCACTCAGTATTAATCATGATTATTAATAATCATCAATCATTAGTTGGTACTATTATTGATAAACATCAATAATCATCAATATTAATCAGTATAAGCATCAATCATTAGTTATAGTCACACTAGTCATTCGTCTTTAGTATGTCTTTAGTCAATCATTAGTCTCTTTGCTGCGATGCGATTCATCATTATTAATCATTAATAATACTAACCTTATGATTAATAATCAAATAATGATCATTAATACTATGATATAACTATTACTATCAATACTATAGTAATACTATTGTTACTGCTTTCACTATCAATAATATTACAACAATAACATATATATAATACTAGATTATTTAATAATACTAATAATAATCAAATATAAGGTAATAATAATAATAGTCAAATATAAGGTAATACTAATAATAATAATAAATAATAACACATCATAACATAGACCTTATGGCACTTACGATCAAAGTTGATGCATCATTCGGGCTTCGAGGTGCCTCTGGTTACCCGGCCTGGTAAACTCTTACATAACTAATTATGGAAAGATCCACCATGCGAAAAACATGGGAAAACTTGCTAAATTTCGACTGGGCCATTTTCCAGTTCGCAAACTGTTAAATTACCAGCAAGATAGTAGAGGGTTAAACCACTGCAGTTAAGTACAACTGAATCTTTGCTATGAATGGTATGAAATATTGACCAAACCAGTGACCAGCTAATTTCTTTGGGGGTGGGTATTGAAGATTGGGCCATGTATTTCCCCTGCTGGTAGCGCAGAGGTATTCCAACAAGAATCGAATTGGGATGTCCAACCTTTTTGGAACTAGCATATCAAACAAGTGTGGCGCTAGACATGAAACTCACAAGAATAGATTTGGATTTGAATTTCAGTTGTATATATATATATATATATATTTTGTATATATATATGCAACCTTTGCTGCTTTTATGTCAACCTTGAGAAGGATAAATGTCCAGCAAAAGATTGGCACCAGACATTTTCGTGGTTTGATGAGGGTGGATGCAATTTGATATTCCAGACCCCAAAGTGATGGGTTTCCTTCTCTGGGGAAGACCACCTCACCAGCCACGAAAGGATGGCCTACATCAATGCTGAGATATTTCCATGATTTTCCATGTAACTCAAGTCATATTAGAGACTTCCCCGTCACATACACGAGGCTGGTGCCCCCGTTCGTGAACGCTAAGTTGGGGTTCGCATTGTTGTCCAATTTCACCTGGGTTTATGATACATCAACTACTTAATGTGGGTTATGATCAACAGTTAGATTAAACGTTTGTGGGGCACCACGAGTTTCGCATGGGACTTCCCCACCTTTCCAGGAGCTTGAACTGCTCCAGCAGCAGATCAGATATCACCAGCACATGCAGTGGCCTGGACATGTTGAGATCCGTCATTTGATCCGTCCGATCCCAACGGTAGAAACGCGGTGAAAGAGCTGATACAAAGCATACGGTTTTAAGTAGCTACTGTAAGTTTAAGTAGCTAGAAAAAACCTAAGTTCTTACTTGTAACTTAACTTGGATGTTGTATTGGTGTACTTGGTGGCTCATCTCACTAGCTCAAAAAACCCTGTTGTGGCCCTAGTGGAGTCAGCCTACTTCTCCCACTTATCAAGACCAGGGATATAACCTACTTATTAGCTGGGATGAGCCACCAAGTAGCGGGAAGACCTTTATAAATTTTCTGGTCTAAAGCTAAGAAAACCCAACGAAACATCGGGGAATTTTCTATCCAGCCATGTTTGATGACCGGAGGGTTTAGGTACCCTCTGGTAAACTGTTACATAACTATGGAAAATCCACCATTTTTAATGGGTAAATCAAAGAACTTTCTATGGCCATTTTCAATAGCAAACTGTTTGTTTACCAGAGGGTAACTAACTAATACGTACTAACGTACTAAGTAAGGAACTAAGTAACCAAGTCACCAACAAAGCAACGATTTTCACTGACATCTGGGGTAGATCTGGACATGGCAAGCGAATGGAAAACCATGATGCCACTGGCCCCATCGTTTGCGAAGTTGGTTTATAACTGCAAGAACTTGTGTTGATGGTAGATATATGTCCAATAACTATGGTTTATAGGTGATATATGGTTTATATATTGGTTTATAGGTGATATATCTATAGTTACTGGGACTATGACCCATTTATAACTGGGGGGGCACCGCACCCCGCAGATACAGAGGTTGACCCCATCGTCCCGGTCGTCCCTTCTTCCGAGGAAACAGATGCAGCAGAAGGTGGACGAACGGATCCAAAAGCTGAATCTTGGTGCAAGATGACAAGGTGTGTTTCAGTTTGTTGGCGAAAAATTGCTCATGAAATCCCATGAATCAAATTTTCATGAGGTTTCAATAGGTTTCCTGAAATTGGTTCCTAAATAAAACGGCAATCATAAGTCCAACACCTAGGGTTTATGGTATATATTATATATCGAACTAGTCATATAATGAGGGTTATCAACCAAAGGTCGGCACCACCATCTCTTGGTCCTGGTCTCGCCGAAAGCGATGCTCAGTTCTTTATGCCCATTTTTGTAGGTAAAATATGGTATGCCTATGCCATTCAACAGGGATGAAATGGCCATGGATCATTTCTCCATTCAACAGTCGATATACCCTCTGGTTATGTCAAAATAGCTATTGAAAAATGACCATTTATAGTTGATTTACCTATTGAACATGGTGATTTTCCAATATTTTCCATAGCTATGTTAAATTACCAGAGGGTGTGTATCATATATTCAGGGGGATAAATTGGATGAATATCCAAGGGTCCGGTGCACCGACCCCCTTGGATTTAAGGTAACATTACCTAACTCTATTTGAAAATCATTGGCTACTGTAGCATCATTTTTTCTCCAAACTTGGTGTTATTTTTCCACCATTTCAGGACAACCATGATCTAACGAGACCAATGTTGCGGTGCTTTTGCAAGCTTCAATTGGATCGTTCTCAATGGTAGCAGAACACATTTTGAGTATGCAGAAGAAATTGTTTCGGCTTACCATGGCTTACCATTCATGGGATTTTCAATGGGGCTACTTCTCTTTTTCCCCAACAAAGTCATCTATAGTCATCATCATCCATGTCTAGATCGGATTTCCAACAAAAACCATCCAGCGAGCTTGGGCTATTTTTTTGCTATCCCCCATGGAAAGCTCCATATGACCCTAAAGCCCTACCTTTCTACACCTCGAGGGACAGCCGATTTCCGATTTCCTTAGGAGGGACATGGGATACAATGCTGACAACTTGCAGGAAGAGGACGAGATGTGGTCAACTCTGGGACGAAATGCCTGGATTTGCTGATGATTTTCTTGTTTTTTGAATGGAACATCTACCCCATATGCTCCCTGGTGCTGGAATATTTACCTACAAAACTGGGCGATTTTTGGGCTAAATGTAGGTAAATATTCCAGCACCATGGAGCATATGGGTACAGTACTTGGGGAATCTGTGGTGCTGGTTCAATGGATGATAAACAGTGGATGAATCCAAAAAAGTCCCCATGAGAATCCCCATATATTTGAGGCTTAAATCCCAAAATAACCCCACTGAATTCCTTGTTTTTTGGCAATCACCAGTGAGTTTATCCCTAGTTTCGATGATTAAACAGGATTAAACTTGATTAAAACATTTTTAAAACCCCACCCTTTTTTAGTTATACACCCATATAAGCCCCATGTGTTGATATGGGTTTTCCCCAGGACGAGGAGGATGACGATGACTCCTTAGGTGCGCCAAACGGAGCATCACTCGATGCAACCTTGGACCAAGTGCATATGATGGGAAACCATAGGAAGAACCATAGGAAAACCATGGGAACACCATGGGAAAATGCATATATATATACATACATATATTAATTACTATTGTTATTCTAAATATATTATCAATTTTACAGTTTTTTTTTACGTTTCATTATTTTCATCATTATGATTATCCAAAATATCATTATTATTATTATTAACAATATCATCATTATTATTATTATTGTTATCAGTATTATTGTCATGATTATGGACTCTTATGCATAACGGTACATATGACGGTGTGTGACATATGCGGCCCATAATATGTTGCCTATACCTGTAAATATACCGTTAATACGTGTTCCAGAACGGTTTAACCGGTATGTGCCTCTTAGTTTACAACTGTCCAATTGTTCTATTCATTCTGAAGTTGTTATACACGCACGTACGTATATGATGGACAGAGATTTAGCATGATTTTGCTTTAGTTAGAAGATGGGACCTCTGCGGGTTGGCTCTCCGGGTTTTCATCCGGACTGATCATCAGAGGCGAAAAAAGGATGAAAGGTAGCCTATTCCTAGTGGTTTTAGGGATGGATTAGATGGCCATACTTACATATAGTTTGCTTGTTTTTCTTGTTCGATGGGATGGACTTACCATATTATCCATGTATATCCATGTATATATATATAGCCACTGACAGTTAGACTCTTAACAGCTCATTTTTTAGCACCAAGAAAATCCCATGGTGTTTCCTTTCGGCCACAAAGAACGGTTAACTCCCGTGAACTTCCATTCAGTCACGTTGGGATTTGCTGGTCATCCATGGTCAATTGTAGTATCCCAAGAGATTTAATACAAAAAAGGCTGGTGCCCCAGTTCGTGAACGCTAAGTTGATACCAATAAGTCCAATATCTATATTAATGGTTTTATAGGTGATATATGGTTTATATATGGTTTATAGGTGATATGACTATATGGTTTATAGGTGATATATCTATAGTTAATGAGATTATAACACTCTCCGGGGCAACAGCTTATGTAGATTTATATGCCCGGGAAAGAAGGACTCCCATGAAATGGATGACCATACGACATGTACATACATGTCCTGGGTAAATTATAACGACCTCACTGCGACCTCAGTGGAATACTGGTTTATGTCAGGGGAAGTATCCCAATATGGTTTTATTTCAGGTTAGTGAATTATTGTAATTTACCCACATGTACCATCTTTTGAGTGATGTCCTTTTTGGATTTTAGATGACCATTCACTCCATCATACACTCTCATTCCCTCAGTGTGTAGTCTAAATGGGTATGGGTCAAAAGTATCAACTCTCCAAACATGGCTTCATACCTGAAATGACAAAAATAAAGCACCCCAAAATTGGCGAAACAAAATTCAATAAACGAGTATGCAACAATTTTAAGACCAAACTCTAATCTATAATGATATTACTAATTTGAGGTAGTGCGTTATCTACTTTTAGTATCTCAAAGTAGCCTACGTCCATTGGCAATTGTTTTCCGCATAGAGATAAACCATTTGAAGGGAGGCATACCCCCTTTGAGTAAGCAAGTATCATCAGATTGGGCTGATATTTATCAATTGACCAGAGGGTAACCACAGAGGTTCTTCTTTTGTACCCCATTGTATCCCATATTATTCCATTGTAGTTGCTTTATTAATCACCATTATCAACTTATAGTTGCTTAATATATCCCACTATAACTAAGTATAAGGTTGAACGTGGGATATTCAGTGGGTAATGGCGTGAATAAACATGAATTTAGTGATGGTCATTATCCCATTATCAGCCATTAACATCCATTAACATCCATTAACATCCAGAAACATCCATAAACATCCATAAAAATCCATTAACATCCATAAACATCCATTAACATTCACTAAACATTCACTAAACAATGAGAGATTCACCGGAAGATCGCTTGAATCCCCGGCGTTCCACACCCGGCGTTCGCCGGTCCCTCGACCAGGTCCTATCCCAGGTTGGTCTCGAGAAGGGAGCTTGCGAGCTGCACGGCAGCAGCGGAAAACGTGTTCCGCGAGCTGCGGGTGGTGGTTGTTTTTTGTGATGGTAAAACACCTAGGTGAAACACCCTGGAAAGACCGAGTTTTCTGGTTTATTTATGAGTTATGAGTGTTAAAAGACAATTTATAGTTTGAAGTAACATCAACAGACATAACCAGAATAATTTGAATGCAAACATAATAGTTTAACCATCGACAAGTGGTATTCTGGGGTGTTGTCAACATGAAACACACCAGATTCATTCGGAACTCACCAGAAATCGAGCTTGGATACCAGTGGTACCAGCACGACAAGTTTGGAATTTAAGCAGTACAATATGGAGATTGATATAATAGTTCTGGGTAAATTATAACGACCTCACTGCGACCGAGCCCTGGAATCATGGTTTATTTGAGGGAAATCATCCCCAAATGGCCGAACCATTCAGGTTAGTGAATTATTATAATTTACCCAGATAGTTGGTGTTGGTTTACGCAATCAACAATAGAACGATATGGATGTAGGTACTTAACCCAACAAATGAATGTGTCTGAAAATCAGGGATAGCCAAAATGGTTATTTCGATAAGGACCAGCACCATGGAAGTTTAGAATCAAACGCAACATCCCGCGGAGAGCAATCCTGGTCTGCAGATGTCGCTAAGAATACTGAATAGACCTACCCGAGGGTGGTAAACGTCTACATAACTATGGAAAAATCAACGAACTTTCTATGGCCATTTTGAATAGCAACCTGTTAGTTTACCAGAGGATAAACCATGAACCATCCCCAGTCTCACTTTCCAATTGGCCGTGTTGTTTTTTTTTTTCCAAAACCATGCAATAGTTGAGGTTTTATGATGTTTTATGCTTGGATTGTCCATATCACATCATATCACCAATGCTGACCGGCTGCGTGTTTGCAGGTTGGATTTGTGTGTATGCTGCATGTGTATGGCCGATCGAAAAAACATCGGAACAGAACCCTTTCGTCGGCGCGAATTCATTTATTCTCACGGAAGTGCCAAAATTATTGAGCCCCCAAACAAAGGAAACATTTTCGCAATTTTGCCAAATTACCATTAAGAGGCATTGATTAAAAAACATATGAGCCACCTTCTAAACCCTTGCGTTCATGTTGAAGAAGGGGCGTGGCGTAAGCAAAACTCTAATGAGCGTAAGCCAGCGTAAGCTCAGCGTAAGACAAGATGTCCGCGTAAGCAAAACGTGTGTGCGCGTAAGCAAAACGTAAGCACCAAGGTAAGCATTTCCCTATTTGGTGCCAGGATACAAGACATTTAGATACATTTAGGACATGGCTCTGGGTTTATCATTGGGTTTACTTGTGTGAGAGGGTATACCCTCTGAAATTTAACGTAACTATGGAAAATCACCATTTATAGTGAAATTTCCCATGAAAAATTGTGATTTTCCATAGTTACGTTAAATTACCAGAGGGTACCCAAATCCATTTGTTCATCATCATCTTAAAGATGCCATTTTGGGGGGATGCAAAATTTTCAGACCCACAAATAGTCGACTGCTGGGTTGTATATGATCCCGGTGATATCCCCATGAACATCCCTATTATGGTCAATCTAATCCAATTTTCGCAATTTTTAGATTATACCCTATTTTCTAAGGGATTTTTTTCGGATTATTAGGGTACACAAAAAAAACAGTCAATCTAATCCTTTTTGTTTTTTAGGAAATAACAATTACCCTCCAGAAACCACACATAGCAATGGGAAATCTCCTATAAAGTGGGACCCCCTCCAGTTATGGTTATAAACCCATGAATACTATAGTAAACCCATTAACTATAGTTATTTGCGTACCATGTTTACCAGTTCGTGAAATTGGAGTTATTAGTTCACCCCAACTTTTCACGCGTTCTCGCTATCACGGGGGCACCACGACGTGTATGGTGCATGGTGCATCTCCCAGCCACGCCGAGGATCCCCCCAACCGCAAGACGTTGGGGCGCTCAGTGCTGGTGGTTTTTCGGTTGCGGTTCAGATGGCTTCAGATGGCTTCGGCTTCGGTTTGGATTCTGAGTGATTCCAAGTTGTTGGATCTATCCTAGCAAGAATGGAATCACTTTGAGAATCACTTTTTCGAATCACTAGGAATCATTCAGAATCACTAAGTGATTCCATTCACTGCTTGGTACTGGAACATGGCTGGATTATGACTTTCCATAAATTTTAAGGGAATGTCATAATCCCAACTGACGAACTCACTCCATGATTTTTCAGAGGGGTAGGTTGGTCAACCACCAACCAGCAAGTGATTCCATTCACCACTGAAGGAAGGCCGGATTCTGAGGAATCGCATCCCATGCAGCGTCGTGGCTTTCTTCACGGGGGATAACATGGGACAACCCGATAAATGAAATGGTAAGTTTAATTTGGACAATTATGATGATAATATATGATAATCCATTAGATGTTGGATTACGTCATTTTCAGACAAAGGAGTTTATCCCATGTTGTATCAATTAAGAAGACGGAATTAACCCTTAAATCATGAATTTCCGAATTTCGTGATAGGAATTCAGTTCCCTAACATGTTGAGAGTGGGCAATAAGTGAATATGATGCATCATTATACATCCTGTTCGCAATTTGGATGAGTTCCATTTGGTTGATGAATTACATACAGTATTGCGTTCGATCAATTTCTTGGTATGCATGCGCCATATTTGTAAAGATGTTATTCAAATAACATTTTGGATGGACCAATTAATGTCAACCCTGGATTAATAAACATCTAGGCCTCTAGGCGGTTTAATTGGGAAGGTACTGTACCATTTATTTAAGTATCAAATTGGGTACCATGACTATTGGGGGCAATAGCCCACTAATTGTCATAAACCATGGATCCATGTCTCATCCGGGGTCGACATTAATGACCTCTCAATTCCTGGTTCGACATCCTGGCTGGCGCCACAGCAAGGGCAAGGATCAGGATCCAGGATCAATTTGTGTCATCTGGAGCTGTACCCAACCACTTTTTGCTGCCCCTGTTTGTTGCTTAATGTTGCTGATCTACCCAGTCAAACACCGTAAGGACTTTGTTTACTTGAAAATCACCCACTTAACTCGATGGGTTTTCGCAGCAGATTTCGCTGCCACAGTTGTAACAACACGTTGCACGCGAGCAAAACCAACCCAACATTCAAAAAAATGTGCCTGAACAGTCTGCCTTTTCAGCTCAGCAGGAGTGGATGTTGTACAAGTTCAATTGGATATCACATAGGTAACATAACACTGGATGGTTCTTGAACAAATCTTTGATTTCTGGCCACGAGCGCAAGCCGCTCGAACCCAATTCGAAACCAGAAACCCAATAGATCAGGTTAGGCAATTTGCTGCCTGATATGTCAACCAGAAACATGTCCTTCATCCGTTCATTGTTTTATTCAGACGTATACTCATGACTTTTTATTTCACTTACTGGAATTTTCATGTTCATGTTACCCATAGGATCCATGGTGCTGGTATATATACTAACATAAAGGGGGTATATTGATGGGATCCATGTTACATCATGTTACCATACATACCAGCACCGTTAGGATCCTATGGGTTATTGCATAAACCTTGAGTCATTGGTACATCAATGATTTCTAAAACCAACTTGATTCATTGATTGATTCGTTGTGGTTCTTCGATGAAAATCGGTTCATGGCCTCCTTCATTGCTTCGTTGATTAATTACCCTGCCTGGTAAACGTTTACATAGCTATGAAAAATCACCATCTTCAATAGGTAAATCAACGATTTCTATGGGCCATGTTCAAGTTCGCAATCTGTTAATCATAACCAGAGGGTAACTTCTCTTCCATGAAATAAATTGGTTTATAAACCCTATGAAAACATCCATGAAAACTAGTTCCTTACGTCTACTATAAACATCCATAAACCTTAGTAATACCAGAGGGTAGTTCATTTTTCTTCGTTGATTCCTGGATTCAATGGATTGATTAAATTGAAACCGGAAACCATCGAATTTCCCATTAAGATCATGGGGCTTTCCTGTAAATTTTCCCCCAAAAAAACAATCCGTTGATGGATATATACATATATAATATCATATTAGTACGATTAACATTGATTAACCATATATTAACCATATAATAACCATATATTCACCCATTTGTGGTTCATTTTTCTTCACGCCCTGCGGTGTTTTTTGTGAAGTGTCCACCAGGCCCATGACTTCACCCAAGATGCTGCGTTTAGAAGAGGCTTTCTCTGTTGGACTGTTCAACATCATCAACATGTCCAAAAAAGTGGTAAACATGTGATAACGAAATAACAAAGAAGTAAACATGTGATTCAGACAAAAATAGCAGATGGTAAACATGTGATAGACCATAAATTTTAAAAAATGATAAACATATGTGATAAAGAAAATACAAAGAAGTAAAGATGTGACAAAGACAATAGAAATTATTCATGTGGTTTTTCAAATGGGATCATCGTTAACCAAGAAGCAGTGTCATCCTGTCGTTCAGGTGTGTCCCAAACTGCATGGGATCGCCAATGATGGATCCTGATTCCATCATTGGCTTTCTCCAATCAAACTTTTCTGCTACTACCATGCACAAATAGCTTCCGGTGGCATGAAAACAACGCTTTACTTACTGTTCCGCATGTTTATCAAGGTTAGACATTCCATACGCATGTATGTAATGTCTCTCTCTCTCTCTCTACATGTGAATACAATTTATTGTATATATTTATATGACCCGTCATATACACACATAAGAATATAGGCATGCACGTAAATATACATGTAAAACATCAGCACAGGTGCTTTTGGTATGGCAACATGGGTGCAGTATTTTTGGGGAGGGCAGTGTTTAATGTCTTTGAGTGCGGCTACATGGCATTACCCCGCCAGCACGAAACCCTCAAGTCAGCGCTTAGTAATGTTCCGGAATGGGATTGCCCAGGAATGGGGCATATCATGGTATATATAATATATATATATAATATAATATAATATAATATAATATAATATATACATATAATATATACATATAATATATACATATAATATATATATAATATATATATATAATATCCAAAGATGGCCATGTATGTAGGAACATGATACCCTCTGGTAAATTAACAGTTGGATCCTGAAAATAAGCAACCCATTTTGAGTGGTTTCACCAGTCTTCCAAGCCCGACAACTGCCAGGGGGGACTCCATTTTCAGACCCCGAGGATTCATCTATTTTGCTGCTAGGGGTACCATGGTTTCGCCCCCTTGGCCGTTTCTGCGGATGCTGGTGAGATAAGGCCATGAAATATCCCCATTAGATCCATGAAAATCACATATTGAATCCTGATGTCCGCAACTTTCTTGAAAAAAATCTCACAGTTCGAATCCTCCAAAAAAGACTTCTCCACCATGTTCACCGGTGGTTTTTCCTGCCCTCCGGAACCGGATCAGGCGGGACGTGTGGACAACGGCTCGCAACTGGATCAACTCGATGAGGATTTCGACGAGGCCGAAGATGCTGGGAGAGCTATGCAGAGCGATAGTCATGGCCTGGTTGGTCCTTGAAGCTTCAAAAGTTGATTCAAAAGATTTCAAAACCATCTGTACAAAACATAGAGATCTACATGATCGACATGTGGATTTCTACGCACGTATTCAAAGTAAAATGGACCTTGATCCAAGAATATAGAACACTGATTCAATGAATATGAGTAGTGGTCAGATATAATGTGGATCATCATCATCATCATCATCATCATCATCCATGAATTGGGAATCCCTATTTGCCAACCAGTACTTCATGGAATGAATTTGCGGGTTTGAGTCACACTGCTCAGTTGCTTTAGTTTCACCCATCAAACTATATGGAATATTATGGAATATATCTACCATAAACCATAGTTGCCTTCGAGAAGTTTGCATTCGAAGCTAAGCATTTGGGTAGCTGGAACAGATCAAGAATGGAGATCTTCCGGAAAAGTGATCTTTTAAGCACCGGGTTAGCTTAAACAACTATGGCACTATGGATGTTTATGGTGATATATTTGATATATTTAATCTAAGTATATGGTTTACCTCTAACTATGGTTTTATTGTTATATATATACATATATATATATTCCACAAGGATATCCCAAGCTTCTGAGATAAATCGGATCCGTGGCCCTTTAGACGCCAGGAATTGGGAGAAGATCCCAAGTGGGTGCCGTGGCGGCAAGCGCCGCATTTTTTTGTTTAACACCCAGTGGTCCAAGTCATGGATGAGAAAAAAATTCTTCGAGGGACAACCTGGTGCTTTGGAACATGTTTTACCCTCTGGTAATTTGTTACATAGCTATTGAAAATGGTGATTTATAGTGGATTTTCCCATTGAAAATGGTGAATGTCAAAATAGCGAACTGGAAGCCATGGCCCAGTCGAAAGTTCGTGGATTTTCCCATTGAACATGGTGATTTTCTTTCCATAGTTATGTAAACGTTTACCAGAGGGTACTTTCCCCCATGAGTTGGGATGATGATCCAATCTGACGAACTCATATTTTTCAGGGGGGTTGAAAACCACCAAAATTAGGTATCTAAATTTATCTAAAATTAATCAGGTTTTATATAAAAACTATGGTGACGATATAGATATTTCTTAGATTTATATAAGAACTATGTATAAGAACTATGGTGACTTATGGGGGGGTCCAGCATTATAGGACACCACATGACATGTTTTTTTTTTCCGGTTTCCCGTTTGGAGACCATCATCACCATCATCCCTACAATGTGAGGCCCCCCAGTGATGTTAGTTGGTTTTTAAGCCCCAGTAACTATAGTTATTTGCGTACCATAAACCATAGTGAAATTGGAGTTATGTTCACCAACTTAGCTATCAAACGGGGGCCCCACATTGTAAGAAGTTTTTCGCTGCTCAAAGACTTAGAGCCACCAAAGATGGAAGCCCAATAAATGGGCCATCGGCTGGGGCCCCGAGTCCACCATCACTTCTTAACTCCAGGCCGATGTCAGAATCAGCTGGCGGTGAGCATGATATGTGTATTTATATATATATCACCATACCATATAATCATAATTATATATATATATACATATATAATAATCAACATGATACGTATCTATATATATATATATAATCAATCAATATACGTGCTTGTTTTTGCAGGGTAAGATCCACGATGGAGCCCAAAGTAGCAATTTTGGGAAGGCAAACAATAATAACAATCTTCCCACCCATGGCAATGGTGATACCCACGTGATACCCACGTGATACCCACGGATGTGAGCAGCAATTGCCCATTTTTCGATCGCCGATTTTGTTCATCAACCAATCGGAACGGGCAGATCATGAAGATGGCCAGCTTAAAATTTGTATGAAAGTGCTAGTTGCAAACTGATTAGTGATTAGTGCTGTGAACGTTATTATATCATATATAGGATATCACACCTGGGGGGACATACTAAACATAGTTTTTAAACTGCGTATGGATTGTGATGATTGTGATGCGCTTCGAGTCCAAGTACATCTACTGGCAGTACTATACAGTAATCAAATGTTTTGAGAATCTTCTTTCCAGGAGATTGCAGGGTGGAAGATTCGTTCCTTTCTTCGTTCCTAAAAACCATCCCTTTTTGGGGCATGACTTGAGCCATGAGCAGCTGTATCATGCTGTATTTACATCGTAAAACACAGACGAGAATGACCAGACAAACTTAGAGGATTAAGGTCATGAGGATAATGCAGATCATATCAGTGAGCATATACTTAAATATGTAGTGATATGATACTAATATGGGTAAAGTATATATATAATAGTAATATATTATGTATATATTTATATAATTTATCTACATATTTATTAGTCACAATTACATGTTCTTGATTGAACCCACCATTGGATTTGTTGAATTCACATACTGTTACTTCCATATCACATCGAAAAGAAGAAAGCCATGCCGGTGTTTCTCAAATTTATATGTTGTGGTACCCCACACCATCCATGGTCCCCATTGAAAATGACAAATTCTCGATGATTTAGGGGTATTCCATGACTTTTGACATCTCCATGCACCCCCATCTTCGGTACGAACACCGTTGCGCAATTTTTTCTATGCAAGGTGCGCACCCGCACAATGCCTGCTGCTGTGAATCTCAAAGCACAGGCGCAAGATGGCACCGGGGTGCGCAGACCTGGAAGAAGATGAATGGAAGACCAAACATGTTGGTTTATTGCTGGGTTTATGGAAGTTTAAAATGTTTAAGTAATAACTTAACATGGCGTTTTCCCAACTACTAGTATCATAAGATATAATATGATATGACTACTGTAATATTCTAGTTAATGTGGTGTTTACCCAATGCCAGAAACCATCCCCTCACCATAGATGGGTGGTATCAAAACTAGAGGTTTATGGCATTAGGTTTACCACGTAGGTACTCTGTTCATGGGTGATTTTTCTGACACCTGGGTTTTCTGACTCGACCAACCATTGACCTTAAACAATGGGGAGATCATGGATTTTTCTCGCCGACAAGTTGTCAGATTGGGATGACATGGAGTGTAACTGGCATTAAATGTGAGAGAAAGTGGTTCTTAACCACTTACCCTCTGGTGAACTAACATAGCAATGGAAAATCACAATTTTTAATGGGAAAATCCACTATAAATGGCCATTTTCAATTGCTATGTTAGTTCACCAGAGGGTAGCCAGCTTCAATTATAATTGTCATACTAGTCTACACTGAAATTATAAAAACTTCATAATAATCTCACCACGACCTAAACATGATCATCATCCTAACATGATTTTTTTCTCTTTGAATCGTTTTTTTTTTGTGACCTGCCTGGAGGGATAATCAAGATGATCTCTGCATGTTGGTCATGGATTTCCAGCTGGCTATGGCTGGGTCTGGATTTCGATGATTTTGACATGTAGCCTCTGGTGATTAATGGTGATTAATGGTGATCAATGATGATTAATGATAGTTAATGGGATTCACCCTCTGGTTATGTCAAAATAGCGAACTGGAAAATGACCATAGAAAGTTCGTGGATTTTCCCATGAATCATGGTGATTTTCCAGTTCGCTATGTAACAAATTACTAGAGGGTACTTGAACATATTCTAAAGAGAATCATGTTCAGCATACTATCAATACTATCAAATGATACTGAAAAAGTGTCTCATAGTTTCGATATACGAAATATGATGCCCCAAAGGATTTTTTCATGTATCATGTACATGGACATATGGATACATATGGTATATTTCAATATATCATATCTATCATCTATCTATATATGTCAGCCATCTCCCTATCCATCTGTTAGAAAATAGGCCTCTCCAGGTGTAGTCCATGGGGCCATATGGGGCCCCACCTTGTAGTTTGAAACCGCTTGAGTCGCGGTTTTTAGATCTCCATTTTGCCGTTGTTTTTTTTGAGGTGATTTCTATAAGGTATGGATCAAGTCGAGGTGTTAGACGGTTCATACATGTTCATACTACAAGATATTGGCTTTTCATAGATGGTTACACTTAAGACTAGACACTTTCCAATCAGATTTTGAACTTTGACCATCGGGTGTCAGGCGGCACAAGCCGCTGCAGCAGGCGGGATCCAACGATCCAAATCGGGAACAAGGAATCGTTTCTACGCGGAACCATGCGTCCATGCAAGGTCCATGTAAGGAATGATCACCGTTTTTTTTTTTGTAACCCAGAAAACTTTTAGATTTCGTTTGATGGTTTGTTTTTCAGACTTTTCTCGGGGATTACACTACTCTTCAGATTATTACCGTTTATATATGTTTACATTAAATCTTCATTAATATAACACATGAAGCGCTTAAACAACCCAGTAAGTTCTAAATCCACAATTCCAAATAGCTGGAAACATCCACTTTTCAACCAATTCTCAGAGATGGTTTCCGAATAATACGAACAAATGGTATGACAAGACCAAATATCGTGGGTTCTCCTTTTTCTTGTATGGACTCCTACCTAAATTATTTGAAATTGATGAAATGGCATTTATGTTTAATTCGATCAACATCCCATGTCCACATACCATATTGATCTAAAAAAAGCCTAAGAGCAACATGCCTGGAAACTTGATGTTTTACCCATAGGATCCATGTATGGTATATATGCTAACATTGGGGGTATATTCATGGTAAATTTTACCATATATAGCATACATGGATCCTATGTTTTAGATAAATTGCCTTAATTTGAGAACTGTGAGGTATGATACAACCTCGTAAACACGTCCATCTGGATCATCCAGGACGACGCTGGTTCTTTCCTGCTACCAAGCCCGCGCCCATTTGCTGAACCATTCTCGGCCAATACCGTATTTCAATGATGTATTTTATACATCAACCCAGAGGTTTACTATGGTCAGTATCCAGACTTAATCCCCCCATAGCAATTGTTACAATAGATCCCCAATCTATCCCTATATTCAACTATTCTCTACGAATTATAAAATTAGCTTCTATAATATTTTAGTCCTATATAATTCATATATTTAATTTAAACAACCTCACTGTTCTCCCGAACCCTGCAATGATGTTTAGTAGGGGCAATTATTCCAGCCGAAGATTTCAGGTGAAATATCATAGTCTCAGATTCATCGAGTTTATTTAAAAAAAAAATGGTGAAGTACATGTAGACAGTTACCCTCTGGTTATGTCAAAATAGCATAAAATAGCTATTGAAGCCATGGCCATAGAAATAGTACCCTCTGGTAAACATACAAAAAGCTATTGAAAATGGCCATTTATAGTGGATTTACCCATTAATAGCATGGTGATTTTCCATAGTTATGTAAACGTTTACCAGAGGGTAAGATCATCTAAGTGACATGACTGTATTGGTGTTTCTTATGTCACGATACCAGTAATTCGAAAGATTGTTTCCCAACTTCCTTTGATTATACGGTAACAACATTTAAATATGTGGAGGGCGGGCCAGATCGCGAGGCCCAGGAGGTAGTATAAAAATGCCAGTTCGTATATTTAAATGTAGTTCTCGTAGGTATATCATACCCTCCAGTAGTCAAACCATATCCTGGTGGAAAATCCATGATCCGCAGGCGATCGCCCCACCCCGTCTGTGGCCAGTACGGCTGACACCGCCGGAAGGTCAGAGAAGGCCCGGCCCGTGGTGTTCGTCGGTGGAGACCCTTGGGGAATGAAACATGGCTAAGAGTCAAAACCATGGCACCCTAGGTACATCTAGATACCCTAAGTATCCCTAAGTCATAGCTGGTTAAAATTCATGTTTATTCCCCGTGTCATATGGTAATCATTGTGATCATAATTGGTTTTGGTATGTTTTGGTTAAATTGGTTCATGTGTTTTTTTTCCCCAGTAATAATATAATATAATAATAATAATACGTTTTGACCCATTCCCGCACGGCAATGGAACATCTCTCATTTATAAATGTGTTTACCATCAAGGCCTCCATTTTTCGGGATTTTCCATTGCCATGTTTGATCACCGGGTCCGGTACATGCTGGTTGAATTCGCAAGTTTACAGCTAGAGATTCACATAAGAACATATTTTGATACATCTCCGGAGATGTCCTTCGAATCTGGGTCGCTTCAAATGATTCAAATGGACCATATATGGAGGAACATATTTGGTTGCGACCTCTGTTTTAGAGTGTTTTTGAATGATCTGGATCAATTCTGGTTGAATGGGCCAGTAAGGTATCAAAAATGAAGCTCTGAAAATTCCATACTTTCAGGGAGGTACATCCTGCGATTTGGGGCCGTTTCTCGTACCTCCAACTTGCATCAACTTGCGCCACGTATACCCTGAACAGCCTTGAGAGTTGTCAAATAATATGTTGAGTCCAGTTCAAGACCTACATGACACATGTGTGGGTTTCAAATTTGGGTGAATTGCGACTGAGTTTGTGAGTTCTTTTCTCTAAATTGCAAAGCGACTGCTTTGATGATATGACCAAGAAACAACACCTAGACCGACCATTTTTGTTGATGGATTATTGAGTAATTAATTATTTGTGAATTTCCACAAAGAGAATATGCACTTTGGATTTATTTTTCTCAATTTGAGATTTAATTTCCCAAAGACAGTTGGAGAAAAAAAATAATGATTCTTTGGATTTAAAATGATTTAAATCACTAATCACTAATAATCTAATAGATTTTTTTTCTCAATTTGCACTATCACTAATAATTTCCCAAAGACAGTTGGTCATTCGGAATGACTTATCCATTCAGACTGAGCAAATGTTGGGACGTTAAGCACTGCAACTGGCTGGGGATGGTGACTGGTAAATCTTGGCAAATGGCTGGTGACTGGGCGTTCTGGATGATATTTGTTTGGGCATTTTTTAAAGCCGTAAGTAGAGGAATTATATAATTTATGGTTGGTTTATCCCTATTAAAGCCATTGGAAGGTGAATATAGGTGAATCATATTTTGAGTATTCATGTTCCATTATAATTCACCTTTGATTCAGCAGAGGATCACAAACACACACTTATTGCTTTGTTTCTGGGCAAACGAGGACCGGACCTAAAAAACAACGCATTTTTACGTGTTGAACGCCAGAAATCTCCAGAAACTTCCAGAAAATCGTCGAGGCAAACGTGTCATGAATGATGCCCGAAAATGACTGGTTTCTTTTTTTACCTTACTGAGCCTGCTGAACCAGCCACCCAGTCAACATGGTCTGGGGTTGTTCATCCGAAACAGGCTCGTGCTCAATACCAAGCATTACGTGAACAAGTAACAGTTGGACCCTGAAAATGACCAATTTATAGTGGTTTCACTAGTCTTCCAAACCCAACAACTGCCAGGGTCCAACTGTTAATTTACCAGAGGGTAAGGGGATCAAAATTCGGCCACTTGATCTGCCATGGCAATCTTTTCTCAAAAATCCCATTTTTCAGTGACACATCGCCACGAAAATGCCGTACATGTTACGAGTTTCGCCCCTGTGATCCTGGTTTGCAATCTGTTGAAAACCACTGGCATGGCCAGGTGAATGGTTTTCCGGCACCCAAGCTGGGGGAAAAATTGTCCCAAGAATCCAACATATTTGGATCCATATTTGGGACACAACCGCAAATCTGTACTGAATACCTAAGATTTACTAAGATTAATAGAAACAAGAGATTCAAATCCCACATGGGATACATGGGATTGAACATGGACCCTGTAGAACAAGCTGCTCGCACTTGGGTCTTCTGACTAGGATGTTTTTTTTTGGCCCCTGCTTGATTGTAGTTCAGTCAGAAGGTGTTACCCTCTGGTAATTTAACATAGCTATGGAAAATCACCATTTTTAATGGGAAAATTCACTATTTCTATGGCCATTTTCAATAGTTTTTTGTATGTTTACCAGAGGGTACAGCTGTTGCTTTCCGACCCCATGGCTGGCATGAATCTCCAATCACTGAACAGATCCAGCAAGGATCACTGAGAACTCCCATGTTGAAATCCAGTCAATTTACATGCCTCCAAGACACACAGAAGAATTTTTTCGGGTACGGGTAAGTATAGTTAAAACATGTTAAAAGGCTTCACGGCTTCACCAGCATTCAGCAGTTATTGGATAGAAACCAATGTAATAATATGTATATATATAATCGAAGGAAGTTTAGAAGTCAAACTTCCGACAATATGGACAGATGAAAAGCAGAGCAGGGCAGAGGCAGAGAGAAGAGAAAGATCAGAAGAGAGAAGAGTAGAAGAGAAAGA
>Ga0126342_10002192_pt1 | contig 29854 bp, 29 predicted proteins | sample Cyp1metagenome_FD_92528 | JGI IMG/M metagenome (GOLD analysis project Ga0126342, IMG submission 92528) | Coral microbial communities from Lord Howe Island, Old Settlement Bay, Australia - Cyphastrea 1 metagenome | ecosystem: Host-associated > Invertebrates > Cnidaria > Coral ...
ATTCGGTCTGGGGCTATGTGCGAGTCACATTGTGACACATCCAAAGCAAACCTGAGGAGAGCAGGTGAAACAGACTGAACTTTGGTAGGTGGTTGAAAAAGAGCTGTGCGCGGAAGACGTGGTAAGTTCTTCATATGTCACTTTGAGATGTACATATGTATATATATATATATATATACATACATTGATATTTGGCATTCATTCATATTCGTTTTTGGGTTTGTTGCATCTAAAAAACTGAGCACTGCTTGACAGGTGAAGACCGATCATCATTATTTAAGTATAGGATTTTACTTTTTTGTCATTTGGGGGTTGCTATAACCTTGAACCACCACACCAGTTGGAGTTAAACCAATCATATCATAGCTGTGGAAACTGACAGAAGATACACAAGACCCAGGTTGACCCTGGGGACATTGCCTGTGTTTTATTCTCTTGGCAACGAAGTCGGGAAGGATTGGCAGCCGCTGGACCAGTTGGAACGACTCATTGGATGTACACAGGCTATGAATATGTGACGTGTATGTATATACATATACACATCACACACATACAAATACACACCCGGTTATGGATTATCTATGACTATACTGTACTGACACATATTTCTGTACATATATATATAATATATATATTATACATTATGTTGTATATATGTATATTATATACATTATGTTATATATATATATATTATATTGTATATATATATACACATTATATTATATGTATATATTTTATATTATACTATATATATGATACCTTATATTATATATATAATATTATATATATATTATATATTGTATATTATGTATTATTATATTATATTATATTATATTATGTATATATTCATATCTTGCCAGGCAGCATCATGTCATTTTTCTGAAACTCCGAAGATTCCCTGCCAGGAGGCGGCTCCTTATTCGGTGGGGCAAGTGGTGCACATCACGGCTGGGCCCAGTGCAGGGCGTGCTCTGCGCATTGCGAAGCAAGTGGAAGGCGGCCACAACGGGGACTCTGAAGTCATGTTGAAGTATGGATCAATACCTATTAATACCATTTTTAGGGGGATGAACATCCATAGCTATTTTGATGTGAACTACAGGGGTACAAGGTTTTGACACACTGCCATGTTGAAGTAATTAGTTTCCTTTCAAGATCTTGGACCCGGAATTCAATCATCTTACCGGGGAAGGGAAAAATGACATCAGAACCCTGATGGTGTCTCTGGAAATCTCAACTTCGGCATCTCCAGTGGGTCAACAACATCCCAGGATGACCATTCCTCACATCCCTGGCACCCCAGCTTTTCTCATAAGGCAACCATTTCCAGTTGGATGGAGGGCATTTGCTTGGTGCCTGGCCACTTGTCTGAAACTGTTGGGCATTCCTTGAACCATCTCACTGGCTTTGAGATTTTGACGGGACTCGTATTTCTACATCATTCTATATCTATGATTGTACGCCATTACTATACAGCTACGACATATGTATCTCTCTGATTCTCTCTGTATATAGCTACAGTACATGATTACATGCATGGCTCCAATATTTTGGTATGTACATGTAAAATCATGCAAATGCATATTAGCTAGAGCTCCTGTCATTCGGCGGTGCCGCGGGAAGTGAGTCAAAAAGTGAGAGCATGCAGGAAATCAGTGCTCTGAAAATTACTTTTACTGATGCAATCTGATGTACTTTCAAGAAAGTTCCAAAACATAGGTGTTTTTTTTGCAGATGTCAATGTTGCCAATTGGACCTACATAGCCAAGTTGTCGAATTCTGAGGTGGCTTAACTGTCCGCATCACCCGTGCCCTTTCCCCTTGTCGACTACACCACTGCCACGCTGCATGCGTTACCAAAGGGTGGTAGATGCTGCGCGACTGATCGAGGTGTGACACTCATCGATGTGCTTAAAATGGACTGCAGATTTCAGGGCATCCTGAGAATAGCTCCTGTCTAAACCCATGCGTAGATGTGTATTATATTGTATTATATCACAAGATGGATTAATTAATGTACATGATTGTACATGCATGCTTGTATCCCTATGTATGCAAACATATGCACATGTATGTCTTATATATGTATATATAAACCTACATACATAGATAGCATATCACTTGTTAATCTTGTATGTAAATAATTCTGATCTGAAACATTGATCATGGATTGTGGGGTCTTCACAGTGTCCGGGAAGAATTGGAGAACATGCGCCAGAAAATTGCAGTATTTCCCAGATCCCACTGGAATTATTTACATTTTTTAACACTAACTCACCACTTGCAGCACCACATGAATCCACAATTAGATCAATTGGGTCAATATACTGTAAGATACATTCTATATATAATATATACTGTCATATAATATATATATATATATAATATAAAATATAATATATATATATATACTGTAATAATATCTATGTATATATATATATCTGATATAAAATAATATATATATATATATATATATCTAAAAACTATATAAACAATATAATATATATATATATATATAATAATATATATAATATATAATACGTATATATACATATTGAAAATATATAATATGATATATATATATAGTAATATATATATATATATGTATACACATGATATAATATATAATATATAATGATATGTATATATATGAATGATATTCCACATATATCCCACAGCTCTCTCCTCCCTGGCCATCGCAGGTGCCGTGTTCCGGCGCGCCGGAGTCCTTCCTGTCCGGCCGCTGGCGGGGCGACGCCGTGCGGCTGCAGGGGGCCAAAGATCATCCCACCGCGACGGCCGAGAGGACGCAGGATCTCTGCAGCTGGGCTGTCCAACTTGGATCCTGCGGGATGTCGAAAAGAGCTTAGTATAGCTGTAATAATTGTAATATAGCTATAATATCAATGGGAATTTCAGGATTTAAAAATGGAGGTACTGTACCATATAAGGCCATATTTTGTGGGGATATTCCCTTACATAGGCCTTATATAGGCCTTATATATGGTAGGTACCTCCAATCAATCGGTTCCTGAAATGGCCATTGAAAATATAGCTTAATATCATGTAATATCCATATTGAATCCTGTTGATTTGATGGTATTCCTTTCTCTTTTCGTTTTTGGGGATCCGTATGAATATTGGTTGTTTGATAGTAGAGCCACAAGGCAGCGGTACTCATGTGGTGGCTTTGATAGGAAATCATTTGTAAGTCTATATCTCATCCCATGAAGGATAGTAAACCATTCCTTCATTCTTTCTATGATGGCAAATAAAGGTTCAAAGATGTTCAACCAACCTTCCTTTGTGACTGTCCATTTACTATGTTTGCAGCTTTGATGGCATTGATCTCAAATTATTTCAAAGCTGTTGTGCAAATGCTGCCATGCGCAAAGCGTTGGATCGTAGGAGCTTCTTGCAACTACCAGACTCTCTCTCTCTATATATAATAATATATATATATATGATAATTATATACATATACATATATATATATATATATACATTGCATGTGTGGCAATTTATATACTATTCATTTCATATACGGCGTCGAAAGAAATCATCCAGGGTTTAGCTTCTTTGACATTCACTGTTCTTTTAGATCCAACATTGCTTGTAGGATGCTCATGTCACTGACTCACGTCCTCGTGATCATCCAACAGCTCTTTTGCAAGAGTGTAGGCAGCAACAAGTTAATGCAGATTTTTGAAGGAGGAATTCTATAGCTTTGCACAACCTGCGTCAAGCATTGCCATGCATGGTGAAAATGTTCAGTTTTACACGACGTCACAGTACTGCCGCGAGGAATGAGGTTTAGAGAGGTCACTAGTCGTAGTCTCTTAGGCTGGGCCCTATCCTTCCAGAAAGAAAGCATTGAAGGCCTGCCGGTTAAACGGTTGAGGGGGGTATCCTTTAGAAGTGCAATGAGGTGCATGCGGTCTCATGCCGCGGAAAAGTGAGTTCTTGGCAAGTCTTCATTGCTTGAACGGGAGTATTCTCTGCAGTCTATCAGACTTGAAGAGTTTTTCTTTCGGCATGATTGGTATTTTGAATCATAGTCTAGCAGAAAAGCATGCACAACGCGCTTCGCAAGGAAAACCTTGAGAGGTCCAAACCTGCAGGTCTCAGCTGGGCATTCCCACCATTCCCAGCGCAGGTGTTGGCTTCACCACGTGGCCTGCCGCTGCTGTTCTCTGCAATGTGGGTGGAAGAGCCTGGCACAAACTGTCGGGGCGATACGAAGGTACCTGGCCACCATGCCATGCTTTTGTGAGAATTGAGTCCTGGAGAACATCCACGAAAACAATCTAAAGCGGATATCTTGACGTGCTTTGAATCCAACAAAGGTGGACTTTCAAGTTGATTTGCTCTTTATGCTTCTAGTTGTGTGTCTGGAATTCCGTACTTCACATACATGCTTGTATACCGCTCAACAATGACTTGTGACTTGGAGACACGTCTCATGTGCTCTGACTTCAAGTTTTCGGGTACCACCAGATAGTGTTTCTCTCACACACTGGTAACATTCAATGGACGGGGACTCACTATGTGCTATATCAATTAATAGCTGCTAATACTTTCCGCACTTTGCACCGTTGCCACTGCCAGAGGTGGCCGCTTTCAGCTGGAGCTTGGCTGGGAAACATCAGTGGCATCACGCCGGAGTGACGAGCCCTTGGGCGCTGATCAGGGTGAACGACGAATGCTGCGGTGTCAGGTTGGAAGCAGTTGGCAGAAGTTGGCTTAGTCAACTTGCGGAGTTTATGACTCTTTTTTAGAAATTCAAATAACAGTGTAATATATTTTACAAAGCTATTGCAAGGCTTACCGAGCAGACAGCGGACTTGAGCACGCAACGTTCCCCAGGTATAGCTGCGACTATAGCTGCGACAGTTTATGTAACTAAGATTCATTAAGTGTCCTTCTGACACCTTCAAAGTTGTTGATAAACGATATTTCAGCCGCAGTACGTATGAGTGATACTGGTATATATATATATATATATTAAATATTGGTTGTTTCAGTGATTCGTCGCCCCCTTGCAATTTCATTCTGACCTTCAGAACTACAGAACTCGACTTCAGCTTCGCAGCGAACCGGAGGTCGCAGGTCGCATTTGGTGGGATGACCGCCGTGGCAGATTTGTGTTGGCCGGACTTTGGCATGATGAAGGCGACATCCGAAAGGGACACGTTGGTTTGGACCATGGATGCTCAATGACATGTTTGCACTCGGTCGAAAATGCGACCACAGAACAGTAATAATATGGTGATATATGGTGTATGTAATGCTTTACATATGTCATCTATGTGTGATGTTCATATTACACAATACAACTGTTTCTTTTGATTGTTCCCACTTCTCCAGGCCTTTCTGGTGCTTTGCTGATGTCTCAAGAGTTGGACAGTGATGCAGGCAGATGGGATGCTTGGCATGAAACTTCAAAGGTTTCCATATGTTTCCAGCAGCGATCTGAAGATTTGAGTCCACCTGGGCCTTCGGGGCTTCGGGGCTTCGGGGCTTCGGGGCTTGCTTCGTTCACTCTGAGGAGGGTACAGTGGACAATGTTCACGAGGAGTGGTTGCTGGCCGTTGTGACTTGGCTGACTTGGCTGACTTCGAAAAGATCGTTTCAGGAGCAGCCAGGATCTTTTGAAGTCTGATTTCATCTGAGGATCTGAAACAAAGGCCTCAAATCTTCGGCGTGGTGATTGGTGAGGGCGGTGAGGGGCTCAAACTTGAATGATATGTGGCAATCTATGGCGATCACATGCGATCACGATGATTTGCTTTGCAGTATTGTGAAATTGGATCAAGGGCTGGCATTGACACGTGGGTTGGAGATGGTTGGAGTCCGTTGTTTTGATTCAGGATGTATTGAATGTATTGTTCGTGCAAGACACACTGTGCTTTACTTCAGAAACTTGTGCTTCAGTGAAACCCATTTTTTGAAGACTTGACATACCTTGGAAATCATGAAAATTTTGGGAATGCACTTTCTATCATCTTCTGCTGAAATATTGAATCAATCTTTCCACCTGATCTGAACTGATTTGATGCAACATTTCTGATTTATGATGAGACACTACAGTCGCATCCAACAGGTTCAGATGAATGGAATTTGTGCCCGCCTCAATTCTGCTTTGTCACTGTTAACAGAAGCAGAGTGGGCGAGGATCGACGGACGGCTGACTTGAAATCCTCTAATTTAATTTTCAGGATCCACATTTTTTTACCGTGTGTTTTTCGTATGCTGCTTTCATTCTACACTATTCTGATCTATTCTGTATTCTTGCCACAAAGCCTGAGATTATACCATTCGGGTCATCCAAAAACCCACAGCTGTTTTTCAGTAACCAAAGTGCAACTTTCTTAGCACATATCTCTGCAATCGCGAAAGATGGCGAACATGCAGCGACAAGGTTTTGCAAAAAAGTATCTACATACACTATATATAATGTTTGCCAGGTTTCTACATAATGTTTGACCATTAGAAAAAATATCTGCGATGACAGGTCTGATTCGCAATGGCAACAGGACAGCTCATGTCAATGGCATTTGCACATCCCAGCTGTTAAGGATCCGTGGATTCTGTGATCAACATGGAAAGGCCGGGCTTGCTCTTCAAAGTATCAAAGTCTGGGGAGACATTCATGTTATATCGCTCTCACAAGTTTTGATCGGCCAGGGTTCCAGCTGGTAGACAAAAAGAGGGCTACAACTACAGCTACAGCATGCTACAGCTAGTGACGTGTATGACCTTTGACACGCTTTGGACGGACCCGAGGGCCATTCACTGTTTTATCTTGACGCTTTGCAGGTGGCTCTGCGCAAAGATTTCGCAGATGGATCTTTTCTGGAAAGCCCATGGCATCTTGAGAGTCGTGATTTGCCGCAGTCATGTGACGAGCTAGTTGCGGCAAACAGAGCCTTAGCAAAACTTCAGCGTACACATGCGTACACTTCAAAAAACTCGTGGGGGTTGTTTGCCCTCCCTTGCGACAATTAAGAAACGGCAGATCCAAATAGCGACATTACATGCCATTATATTACATCCGAATTATTTCTAGAACGCTATTTAAACATTGCAATTGCATGCGATTGCAGCATCATTGGATCAGACGATCTTAAACACACGATACTCATTCTATATTAATCTAGATTATATAATAATATATTATATTTATAGATATTAGATTCGACTACTGTAGCAGTGCTGTTTTTTTTGCCTTCCAAGTCTGTCTTGCTGCAAGCACGCTGCCAGCAGTTTGGTCCTCGAGGTCGGATGTGTCAAGTACGCCCTTGGCAACGGATTGCTGACATCACAGAGCTGCTGGGAAGTGGGGAAGCTCAGCTTCTGACCGCAGTATGATTTGTGATTATCAAGTAAGGATCAATTATGACATAAGTTACAGTCAATGTATAAATACGTATACATAAATGTATATAATATATGATATTTCATAATATCTCTTACATATATATATATAATACTGTAATGTTTATGAACTGGTATGTTTTGAGATGGTCTGTGAGGATTTCGAACCACATTATCCATTCCGTTTACATTATGTATGCTACATGCAGCGGATGATTTGGGGTTGCAGCACGGTCCGAGGCTACTGCCAGTCACGAGGTTCAAGCGTCCAGCTGATCGAAGACGATGGACAGGTGCCACATTGGTATATATCTATAGTATTCTATGTTAACTGTTGGATTAACTGTTGGATTTATGGTATATATCGAATATCTATAATGTTGGTAGCAGGAAACTTTTGCTGCAAAGAAACCGCACACTTTGCGAAAGTTTGAGCGAGTCAGGTGAAGTTACAAACGCAGAAGGAAATTCTTCAAACGCCTGCCTTCCTCGAGAGCGGTCGTATTCGTATGGCTTCCCAGAATTGATGGGCTGAAACATGGCCTGGTCTTGTGGTGATACCAATTGAGTTGAGCACACTCGGTCTTGCATTCGCATCGCTTAGGTCTTCATAAGCAATGCGGTCATTTGAAGGAAAACAAGCAGATTGTGTGGAGCAATGGATCCATCTGGACACGGGAAGTGACCGTGGATTCGATTGCGGAAAAAAAACTGAGGAGTTGAGCTGCCCAGCTGATGGCATGGGATCACTCATTCGCAAAGCAGGATTCACGGGCTTTCAGGATCAAAAGTGCAGGACCAAGGGAGTTAAAATGACCCTGGAGCGAAAACACATTTTCAGATCACGTCCCCAATGTTTTGGCATTCCCAGGATTGACTCGGAATCGCAAAAAAAGCAGTGTTTCAGCCGGAGATGCCCTCATCTTTTCAATGTGGCATGATTTTCTATAATAATTAAATAGCTATACATTCATATATTATACATATATATATGTATTTATATGTATTATACATACATTCCATTAAATTGCCATCCGATTCCTGTCTATTCTTTTCATTTGCGACTGGTCACTGCCAGAGTACCATGATCCCCATGCGGGGACCAGGTACCACAAGGCCCGGAAGAAGGCAGCCAGAGAAGTTCGTCAGAAGAAACTTCGCGGTTGAAGCTGGGCGGGGCCCTGGGGAGTCTTGGATAGCGTATCATTTTCCATGGAAAATCACTCACGATCATCATACTATATCATACTATATCATACTGTCATTCAAATGTGGCTATGGAAATCTATGGACAGCTGTATTTTGGTGAAGCTCCCTGCCGGCTCCTTGACGTATTTGATGCAGTCGCTGTTGCTCTCATGGCTTGTGGTGCCTTCCCTTGGGCAATTCTGTCAACTGGCGGAAATGGAAACGGGCTTCTGGTGGAAAAGTTCTAGTGACAACAACATAGTTTTCAAGAAAGATCGGCACCACAAGTCTGGAGTCAGAGGTATTCATACATTGACATCTTTGTACAGTGTCTCAACATGTCTCACCGTGTTTCCAATGTTTCACTTGTTTCCTGGGGCCGCCAAAGAGGCCAGACAGGGTCTTGCGCTGAAGCAGAGTTGCGAGAAAAGTTGCCCGTGCAGCTGCACCGTGCAATGGGTTTTGGTAAACTGTGTCATACATAGAGTGTACTGTATATATATATATAATTATATATATATATATATGTATAATACACGCAATAGTGTGTGCAAATACATAATAATATATATGTCTATATATACCTGATAAAGTTTAAGAAATGTACCCGTTGTAGACGTGCCAAGTGTTTTTGGGAAACTTCATGGTATTTGCTTTGCAGCTGCAGGTTTTCTGCCAAGACCTGATCCATAGACTTCCTGCCAATCTCAGGTCACATCGAAAAATTGTTTTTTTTGGGTGGGAAATGCCTCAATGCCTCTTCAAGGCCTTTATTTATGCGTCTTTTGCACTTTTCTGCACTCTGCACCTCTACCCCGACTCTTTCCTTTCTACCCACTGGACGTGGGAAGAACTCCATTGAAGCGGCAGCATGGAGCTGTCCATACTTGATCAGAGGCAGAGAAGACTCCTCTGTCGTCATCGAAGCTGTTTGCCAAAGGAGCGAAGCATTTCGCTTGATGACGCGCGGCTGGCCCGACGCCGCTTTGGACTGGCGTACGGGGTCTCAGCATGTCTCAGCCATGACTGCACAGTGAGATGGAAATTCAGTGGTTCTCCCTCACAATGCTCACCATGAGGGTTGCTCTTATTCGCTTACAAATCTTACAAAATCACTGGCATTCATTGAAACCATCATGTTTGCTGTCGGTGATGGTGGCATTGCTGGAATCATTGTGGCCACAGAATTGTCGAGGCCACATGGATGGTTCCTGGTTCCGCGACGAGTGGCCAAAGGCGGCTCTAAAGACCTTAGGACTTCAAACAAGAAACCGACCTTGAAGGTGCTGGGTTGGACACTGTTAATTATATAATGTGGATTTGCCTGCATACTTCTTGCAGTTCTTTGTTCAACACCTAAATCCGTGCTTACCCCACTTTCAATTTACCTGATTTTCCAGAGTGACTGTTGATGCGTGAGCGCCGATCGCTCAGTGCACTGAAACTGCAGGGCCGGCGATCAGATGTGCCACGAGCTCAGTCCCAGCTGACTGCATCAGCCAAACAACAGATTTTTACGGATTTCGCTGCTTGCAGGTATGGTACACCATGACTCCAATCAGACATAGATATTAATGTACACAGAATTCTACAATCACATAACACATGAACATATATACATAATATATACATGTAATTCTATATACGTATATAAATATAGATATGCACTTATCATCACTTATGTAGTAGATACCACATCCGAATACGTATTATTTGCTCAGTTCCAAAGCGTCGCATCTGGTACGGCCAAGGAAAGCTGCGGCTCCTGCACGAGGTCATTCAGCCACTTGGCCCAGCAGAGCATTCACTATGGAAGAACAGAAGTAGGGCGGCATGGCCAATCATGTAATAAAGCCCATACAGTTTAGCACTCTGAAAAAGATCCAGTCAGTAAGTGTTTGTTCTTCCAATCACTCAAAACATCTCAAAACGGTTTGCTTCTTACAAGGTCCGAGTTCTTGCACGGCTACGGCCTTTCTTGGACAATGAAGAGGAGCAATTTAGACAGGGTGACATCGGACAGCAGAAATTTAGCTGCAGATGACTCTTGTGAACCTGCTGGAAAACGCGTTCTGAAGGCACGGTGCAGTTTACCATGAAGTGTTCAGTGCATCCATGTGCATCCTGAAAGACCAACAGGATGGAGAAGGAACAAACAGAAGCAGTCCAATGTGAGGCGACCTCCGCAGAATCACGAAATCTCCCCATGTTTTCCAACAAAGCGCGCCATGTTGTGCCAAAGGAGCCGAGCGATATCCCGTGCCTCCGCACGGTTGGGAGCTCTCAACTCGAGGTGTGCTCCTCAACATTCTGCGAATGCGAAGATCACATTCCAATGGAACACAGAAAAAACTGATGAAGCAACATGGAGCAACTGCAATGGGCATTCACCTCTGAAGTGCTGGCGGCTCTCGATTGTCATATTTTCAAACCAGATTTTGGAGGGACTTTGCTTCACATGCTCCTGGAAAGCATAGCTAGACGCCATTTCTGCCTTGCCTCTTGCAGACTCTTCCAGGTTCTGTTGGAACCCCGGGCTCTCCTAACGGATACTGCTTGTCGTCGTGGGCGCCGGCGCACCATTGGTGCAGCACTCGGTAGCACTTGGAACCTGCACAACTCAATGGATTTGACAAGGGTTGCCAAATCCGTAGTCACTGCCGTAGTCATTTTTGACGCGGACAAGGGCTGTTTAGCGTAAATGCTTTGTGGTGCTTTTGCTTCACATTCTCTCACACTGAGAGTCTCTCTCTGGACATCTTATATTGTATGTTGCTTATTGTTCATGGTTACCGTGGTTCAAGTTTTGAAAAAGTATCGCATCCCTGTGCCAGTGTGCATGATTTTTTTGAATATGTGCCAGGGAAGTTTTGGAAATCTAAATCGCAGGTACCTTCTGGAACACATGTCAATATACAGGAAGATCCATCCCAAATTCAGTTTTACAATACATGTATGTGGGGTGTGCTTCCAATTGGGTACCTTAATCAGCCATCAAAAAACATGTGACTTGGGAAACACTCAAAGCAGTTGCCTCAAAGAAATGGTTTAAGGCGACATTATTTGCAAGCAGGGTCGCGCTCGCAATTGCCATGGAGGGCTGGGATAGTGACAAGCTGCCAGCAGTGGTTCGAAAGCCATGGGAGATTTTTCAACACTGCGTGCAGCAGCGTGTCACTTTGAAGCTCTTGGCGAATGAAGCTACAGAAGAACCTGATGCCAGCTTCTTCAAGCTCTTGGAACAAGATGGTGCTCAAAAAGTTTTTGCGACCCTGGATGTGGAGACCCGCAAGACTTACCAAGGCATCAGTCACATGGAACTGGCGGCCTTTTGTCACTACGCTCGTGAGCGCGCTCGCCGGCGTAGCGGAGCCACTGACAGCAACCAGTCGCACACAGACGAATCCAGCAGTGAAGACGATACCGATGAAGATGCCTTTGACGCCCTGAGCGACGAAGAGACTTGGGTATGAAAAAGCTTATGTTGTAGTTTGCAATTTGGAATAGACCCTTTTACGCCTTTTACGACTTTCGTGGGCGGTAATAGTGGCAGGATGTGGCAGACGACTTTTTTTCGATTTTTTCTTCTGCAATTCCTGCAAGAAATAGACGTCTGCCCTGTTTGTTTTGCTGAGGAGCGGCGGAAGCATGTGCCAGACAGCCTGGAAGATCAATGGAAATTGATCAAAGACCATGGCTTTGGCTTTCTCCTCCCAGACCACAAAGATGAATCTGCAGTCGGCCACAACGATGAAGCTGCAGATGTTGCAGAAGATGTAGAAGTTGCATATGCTGCAGATGCAGAAGATGCAGAAGATGCAGAAGATGCAGAAGATGCAGAAGATGCGGACGGTGCAGAAGATGCAGACGCTGCAGAAGGTGTAGCTGCAGAAGCTACGGATGCTGCATATGATGCAGATGAAGCTACTATGAGTCAAGCTGTTCAATCTGCAGATCGTACCACTGAGACGGCAGATGACGCTGCCGAGTGTCCTACAGCGGTTGAAGCTGCATCTCGGCTGGAGAAGCTCTTTGCACCCCCGGCACCGGTGAGCACGGAGGACATCGAATCGGACTCTCCCAGTCCTGTGCCGAAGAAGCGCAAGAGAGGCAAAGCCGCGGCGAACCCGGTTGACGTGGCTTGGATGATTGTCGCAGCAAAGACTTTCAATTTTTGATTGGAATCTCAAAAGCCTCCAGGCATCTCCAGGCAGCAAGCTCTAGACTCTAGGTTTGGGATGTTGACTTTTTTCTCAACCCCTCAAACTGGTAAACTAAAGGAGTCCGGAGGTGAATAGCAATAGCCCAACGCTTCGGGGTAAGCTTTCAGACCTGAGGACCGACAGCCATCACACGATGGGTTGATTCGGGCACAAAGTATCCAAAGTCGTGTTATGTTTCTTCATGTCAACCCCAGATTAATCAACTCTACCATTCTATATATAGTTGGGGGATGTTTTGGGGATTACCCCCAAAATACTGATAAAACTGGGGGTTCATGGTGGAAATCATATTGTCTTCTTGATGGATCTTGATGGTGCAATTGTGGACCATGATTTCAGTTCGTCCCATGGCTCAGGTGGCTATGGCAGCTGGAGCAGTTCTGGAAGGGGCTGGAAGTCAAGCTGAAGCGGCGGCAACTACCAAGAAAGACGTTTGGGTATGCAGTGTGTGCAACAAAAAACGTGGAAGCCTGATCCTTTGTGACTCATGCGTTTCTCGGTGTCCAATGGTAGGGATATTATGGGATATTTATCCTACTATATAGTTTGCAACTACAAGATGTTTACATAACCAAGAACTGGCAGCAAGGTGGGACATACGGTGGGACATACAGTAGATATCAGTAGATGGTTTCCCCAGTCCGGCCAGGTCGTGGGACTGTGGGAGCTTCGGAAACCAGCCATGGTCCAGTCGGCTCAAAACGAAGGGATAAATGACCAAAATGACCAGCATTGACCAAGCATTGCGGGATTCGTTGATACCCTGTTTGAATCGCGTCACCTATCCGATCCGAAGAGAAACCACTGCAAAGTCTGTATCCCAGTCAAGGACAAGTGCTTCCACTTCAAATGCCACAAGCCGAAGCCAGATCTGGTGGACCCAGATGTGGATAAGTGGTATTGTGCCTGGGCAGATGAGTGATGCGGACCTGGGGACTGTCTTCGGGTCAAAAACAAATCGAACTATGGGGGATGTCACCAAAATGTGCTTATTGAAAACAAATGGAGGGGTCACAAGAGGCATGGAATTGCTTTTAAGCGCTGGTCTGAACCAAACTTTGAGAGTTTCCAGATGTTTCCAGTGATTCGTGCACTTTGTAGACATGTTGCTGGTGTCATATCCAAGGTGCCCGTTGCACTGAAACCATCTCTCGGAAACGTGGCCTGCATTTGCGCCGTGGAGATCTGTGCTGGGCAAAGAACGCGAAGGGAACACACTTTCCTGGCGTGGTCCTGGAGCTTGATGTGGCTCAGGAGGACGGCAGTTGAAGTTACTGATGTTTAAATTATGTTCTTTTGGGAATCGGCTTTTGAATGCGAATCGGCTTTTGAATGCTTGTCATGAGTTTTTAGGCGTTTTGACATGTTTTGAAGCTCAAAAAGCTGTGCTGACCTCAAGCAAAACTCTTAAAAAACCAAGAAGATCCATTGGTCGCGTGAGACCATTTCCTTCTGTCAGGACTCGTTCGTCAAGGTCAGATTCTTGGATTCGGAGCGCACTGAGGCATGGCACAATGTCAAGACAGCTACTCAATTGCAGTGGAGAGGGCTCAAATGGTGGAGACACTGAGGAAAATGATTCATGCATCTCAAAGGGTTCTGAATTAGACAATGAATGCAAAAGAGGAACAGCTGTAAAGACATGCAAAGACAATCAATGCTACTGCTACAGTACGTACATATAAGCCCTTTGGCAGAGCGCCAATCCTTTGATGCCCCTCGGATGTGTGCTGTTTTGCTTGTGCTCGGATTTGTTACAAGTTGCAGAACAATTAGCTTTGCTCAAGAAAACACATAAAACACTGAGGAAGCTTGGACGGCAAATCGGAAAGGAACGATAGTGCCAAAGGATGCCAAAGGTAGATTATCGGTGGGCTGAAAAGTCTGGAACATGTATCAGGATCTAGTGAGACAAATCAAATAGAGATATAGAAGATAAATTAAGGTGCTGCTTTGGCAGCACAAGAAACAGGATTTTAGTGGTTTCACCATGTTTCACCAGCTGAGGTACGGGGGTGGCATGATTTTTATCCGACAAAGCCATCGTCAGCTCTGAAGACGGCCATTGCAGAGGCTGAGTCGGCAGCGAAAGCCCTTGGCCTTGACCTCATCAGGACGGTCTCACGTTGGTTGCTGAAAACATGTGATACCCGAAAACGCCTGATTTAAGCCATTTCAATATGGACATTTTTTTTTTCCCTAGACAGATTTATTCTTTTCACATTTTGTGTCTATACATCTGCAGCCTCATCCAGGACACCAGATCGTGCATCTACGGACAAGAAGGCCGCAAAGAGGTGAGAAGCAGCAGCAGAACATGGGATATGGGTGTGCTTCAGTGATTTCCCTTCTTAAACCACCACATTCGAATGATTCCCCCATCTGATTCCTAAACCATGGATTTTTGAACGATCTTTGAGCACGAGCCACTGAATTCGAACAGTATCTATGACTTCTTATGACTTCTCTAAAAAAGTGGCCATAGAAAGCAGGGCTCTCCCGTTTCCCAGACGCTCCGTCGCCGCGCAGAACACCTCTCTCGGGTCCCAAGCAGCCGATGAAGAAAGCGAAGGTATTGGCATCAACGCCACCAAAAGAGGTGAAGACCGGGACCAGATACAACCAGGTACGACCAGATGGGACCAGATTTAACGATTCCAACCGGACAATCTGGTCACTTTGCATGATGTACTACCTGATGTACTGAGTCTTTTGATGCAAGGGTCTCATAGGATTTCCATGGATTTCCATGGATTTCCAGTGTTCCTGTTTCAGTGCAATGCCTCTAGAACTTGCTCCAGGAGCTAAACAAGATCCAACAGCTTTTGAATGAAGCTGCGATGCGACAACAGCGACTGCTGTCATTAAGTTCGAGTCATTAAGTGAGGGATAGGCCGGGCTGGCATGGGAACAGCATCATGTCTACGGCTTGATGTCGAAGGCACACAATCGCCATGTAAGCACTGTTCAAAATCTTGTTGGTTCATGAGTATAGGGGATAATGATGGATAATACATATATATATATATATACATACGTATATAATCGTATATACACGTATATTTATAATTATATATGATAGTTATTGATAATTACTATACTATCCAATGGATTGGGGGTTATCATGATCTATTACGGGACATCCTATTCACCAGGCTGCAGAACGGGGTTCCACAAGTTGGGTTTTTTTGAGCACTGCTCAGGTAACATCATGCAACATCATGTAACTATATTCGTGGTTTGACGTGTTTTGTATATTTTCTTATAACATCTTATAACCTGCATCTACTGATATATGACCTGTGCTGCTGACCTCACCATTACCTCGCGTTTTTGATTCAAACTTGTGCTGCTGTGCCGATTTTTTTCGTGCACGGTCAGACAATCATTGCCTGTTTGCATGAATGCTTGGTAAGACCAGTTTTGCTCCAGTCGACACGCATTAACCTTGTTATGAAGTTTCTGAAAACTGTCTACATTATATGGTTTGGAATTTGCTAGCCACAAGAAAAGTGAATCTGGTCAGCATTGTGCAAACAGACGTGCTGGAATTTAGGATCACAGTGGGAGCAAGGGAGAATGTTCAGACGATTCAAACAGCCAAACATGAGCTGTGAATCGGTTCTGTTTCCTGCCCACACAGAGATCCTTAAAGGAAACATCCCACAGACTGAAGACATCTGAAGACTACAGTGCAGCACAAAATGGGCACACTGTCCACAGTGTGAGTCGATGTCAGATGATGTCAGGATCGGGCAGTTACTATGCGATTCCCATGAGTTGCTGTAAGTTTGTCACAACCGCTGACATCGTTCGCTGCACTTCGGGAGTTGTCCCGCTTTGACTCTGAGAAATGCCACACAAAAGAGGCAGATCTCAGAGTTTCACTGTGCATTTGTTGATAGTCTAGCCATCTGAAGTTGACAACTTCAACCCCGAGCGTCCAACCACAAAGCAGGAACATGAGACAGACCTCTTTGCGGCCCTTTGATTCACATCAGCATGCATGCAATCTGAACTTGCATGATTTCAGTGAGAAAGACTGAAGAGTTTAAGCAATGCACGTCCCGTTTGCTTGTGTGGCTTATTTCTGACCAACCTGCGAGCACAACAAGGTGGCTTGCACGATATTGGGAGCTGCAAGTTGGGTGCTCAGAGATTTGATCTGAATGATTCCTTCCGTCAGCGGACGTGTATTGCCAGGTGTTTTTGTTCTTTTCTTTTTTCTATCCGTGGTCCAGTTTGGATAGGTGAACCACAGTGAAAGCATTAGTGCACCATTATGTGCCGAGCGGTTTCATGAAGGGTACCTCACATAGAATATCATCGTCAAGTCATCCAAAACACCCTGGACATCCTTGGGACCACTATGGACCAACAGTTTCTCTCCCTTCCCAATCCTGTGGACAATCCTTAAAAATCCTCAAAATACGTATATTAAAATACTATTTGGATCTATTTGGATAATTTGGATTGGGAATGTCCACTTATGGATTTCTCCAATGTTCCATCCATTTTCATCCATTCCCCATATGTTCCCCATATTTTTCCACCGGCCCTGACGGGTTGTCAGATCTCAGGTCTGCTGCCTCGATGCCCTCAGTCTCCTCCCGAGGACTCTTTGAGTGCCTCCGGAGATATGGATGGCAGATGGGAGTTGAGTATCATAGAATTGGATGATGGGAAAATTTGAACCGGAACCCCCGATCAATTTGATGGTAAAAACCATGGGTTTCCGGTTAAGATTTTCACCAACAAACCAATCCATTGAGAGTAGGACCTCAGAGAAACATCGAAGTTACTTGGTTTGTTGACATGTTCGCTGCAACCCCACACGGTTTGCCGGTTTGCCAATCCCAAACATATCCTTTGACATGCTCAGATCCCTGCGCAGGGTTTAAGTTTTTTACTTTCCGAAACAACAAACACCAAAACCCTAAACCCTAAAACCCTAAAACCTAAAACCCTAAAACCTAAAACTCTAGAACCTAAAACCCTAAACCCTAAATTACATTAAAACCCTAAATCCTGAAAACTTAAAGTCAAAATCACTGCGTATAGCCAGTGTTTTCATTCATCCTTTGGTGATAAGTATATCATGTTGTTTGGATGTGTTGTTTGAGTGTGGGCGAACCAGGCGGTTGCGGGGGACATGTTTAGACTGCAAATCATTATTTCACACATTTTCACACTACTTATGATGCTGATGCTATCATCTTGAAGGCCAAACTTGAGTGCGCCCTTTGTGTGACCTAAGGAGGATGCCATGGTTGGCGGTGAAATATTCGCTATTCAGAATCAAAGCATGCGAAGTGGTTTTCCATGCGAGGAACTACAGAGGTCACCTTTCGAGCATACTTTCCGAAGCATGGTTTCCGAAGCAGGGGTCAACCTCACCTTTCGTGCTAGTTTCTTCTTGCACACACACAAGGTAGTACATGCAACTAGTAACTAGTATCAAAATGTATCAAACATGTACCAAACAAGTTCAGTTCATTGGAAATAGACATGTGTAATAATTAGTAATGCACATAGGAACGACAGTTGTCCACTACACATTCCGCATGGCATACCCTGTGAACTCAGCCTGCTGTCAGGTCGCCCTTCTTACCAGGCTGGCTGTAGTCTCTGTGACAAAATGGATGACATGATGAGGGTGAATGTTGTGAATTAACAGAGTCTGAGTTTGACATGCTGACATGCTAAAGTTGACTTGTCTCTATTCTATGATTTCTATGATTGTATGATGTTATGTCATTTCTGGCAAATCTTTCTGGCATTTGCCCACCTGGCTACTAATTCCACTGTGTAGTTTTCTGCTGCAGGGGCACTATCCCTGTGCTGTGACCCTTCACCTGCTCACTTCGCCCGCAGTTCGTGGTTTGGAATCCCGCACCTTTAGCTTTGATCAGGCACTGCCGGTGTCGTTTTTGTTTTTCTTTGTTCCGGGGTCCAGACTTGAAGAATAGACAACAGTGACTGCATTTCGGTAAGGGATGATACTCCTGTGAAGAAACGCCAGAAGTGCAGCCTGATCAGGATTGTTGCCATCAGCAGAAATCTAGCGGTGTGAGCTACTTAAGGTAGAATGTGTCATTGAAATCTGAGCGTCTAAGCAAAGGAGATCTCTGCAGGTTGGCTATGCCAATTCCTATTGAATTTGAAGAGATATGAAACAACGCGATCTGCTCCTCTCTGCTGCGTCCTTATTTGGTGGTTGTTCTTTCAGGTTTTTGATGCAAATGCCAGTGACGACCAGGCCAAGTCTGAGGATTCTGTGGATGGGGTTTCGGGTGTGGGCATCCTCTTCAGTTGTCAAGAAGTGATGCCCATGATGTCCCACTTCAGTGGATTTTGGAGTGGAGCCTGTCTCTGATTTATGGAGATTGAAAACTCGGTCGTGCAGGGAAGAGCAGACGGCTTGCATCTGAAAAGGAGTGGTCATCAGTAGAGACCTCCAACATCCTCCAACCATATCTATTGTTACTGCCTCTTAGAGGAAGCCAACAATTCCAAAGTTTCTATACATTGCCGCTTTCAGGGCAACTGTGCAGGCAAGATGATGCAATGGGGAAGTCCGACATTTTTATTCTTTGCATTCTTTCTTTCAAGCGGTGGTGACACTGCCAGAATCCTTGTCAGGTCTTCAGTGAGATTCAAGATGAACTGCAGGCTGCTCTGGAGGGTGAGGCCGCTGCCACATGATCATATTGTCAGTAGAGATCCTGTTTGGTGAAACATGCTACGCCACAAGTCGCATTTAAGGCGACTTTCTGAGACAAAAAAATGCATGACGAAGTAATGGTTGACGTCGGGAAAATGGGATGTGATATGTGGATTTGTTTTTGTGTTCCTGTGACAAGGCGGTTTGCATTCTCGCATACGGGGCTACTGGGAGCGGAAAGGCCTGCGGGGTGTGGAGGTGAACCTGCAGAGGTTATGAATGGATGTGCCCAGTCTTTCTCGGCAGCTTCATAGCGTATAGACCGTGTAGATCCGTGTAGTAAATTCATTCTGGTCTGGCAGATAAGCACCCGGTGGTGCCACTCACGTTGCTTTCATACTGACAGCCTCATCCAAGACCTTGCGGTGTTGCTGGCCTCAGACCCATACAGTCACCAACATCGCGGAGAGGGTAGCACAAAGGCTCAACAGTGAGGCGCCAGCAATAGCGGAGGAGTATTCTCAAAGGGTTGGGTTCTATGCTTTGATCAATCATTGTGCTATGAATTGTTCCTTTTGGTTCGCGAGTCTATGCCCCCACAATACAGCCCTTTGGCTCTTCCGTGGTCATCCAGGCCGATCTGTTGGAGAAAGAGGGCTCTCAGCTGGAAGTCTTGGTTTCAAACTCAGGACCAGTAGGATGACTGGGTGATCATTTGCAGGAAAGAAGGATGACTCTGGCATTTGTGGCATTTTCCAACTTGAGCAGCTGCCGGATGCCGTAGGATGCCGGAGGTTGTGGATTCCATTGATTCTGAGGTTCAGATCGTGGAGATCTACAACGAACACTTCCGGGACCCAATTCCAATGCCATGCGGCTTCGGCTGGGGGTTTCGAGTGTGTCACTGTGTTAACTGAAAAGATACAGCTGGTGATGCTGGTGGAGGTAAGAGATTGGAGAAATGGTGCAACGCATGAATTCCCTTCCCCAGGACCTGCTGACGGTGGCAGATACTTCGCACACTGCTCACCATGAAACTCCAAAGTGCCAGAGCTCAGACAAAGGTTCACGCTTCATGCTTCACGCTTTGGTGTCCTGTGGTCAGGGTCACTCGAAACCCTTGGGGCAGACTCAGAGTCATCGCCAGGGGCTGTTGCTTCCAGTCTTGTTGCTTCACCATGTGATTCGCATCATATCATTGAAGCAGGTCATATTAGGTCGTTGTTTTTTCACCATAGAACTTACGTATAGTTGTAATATACGTATAGTTATAATATATAGTTATAAGTTATAATATGTAGTTGTATATATAGTTATAATATGTAGTTATAATATATATATATATATATAATAGTTATAATCTTATAATATATTTTAATATATAATATTAATTACATAATATATTAATATATTATATCACAGAATTATAGAACTGCATAGAATTCAAAACCAATAGCCACCGTTCCACGTTCCCACTTTGCCCGTCAAGGTTGAAGATGTTCTCGCCCAGCAGCAGTGCCACATTGCAGGTGGAGATCGAGGAATAGATAGGAACAGCTTAGTTGCGTGTAGTTCCTTGTTTTATTTTCCAAGCCCTACGACTTTTCTAGATGTTTGGTGTGGTCATAATACATAAATTTACAGTGCGGCTTTCTTCAGTTTTCCTGAAATCTTGGAATTCCAGGGGGTGACGCACCGGCGAATTACCCGCGGCAAAGACATGCTCAAGGGTCTGCAGGTGCAGAAATGGCGGCTGATGGCAATGGCAAGATATCCGATGATAATATATCTGAAGCCTGTGGATGTAGTATCTCTGATTTGGAAGCATTCGGAACGCTTTTGAGCGTGGGTTGCAATTAAACGGGTGTACATACCCGTTCTTTATAACAACTCCTTTTGGCACTTTGGACAACTGTGTGATGGTATCTGAAGATGTTTCTTGCTAGCCCAGAGATTTACTTTCGTGTTTTTTCAATCAGTAGATCACCGGAACAGTGTGTATATCATTGTATATAATAATTACATTAATGTAAAGAGCACATGGAATTTGAAGTCACTTGATGTTTTCGGGTGCTGATCAAGTGCCTTCATGATCCTTCATGAACTTTTGGCAGTCGGCGCTACGATTTGGCCAAGCACAGCGCGCTACGTGTTCAACCTCTGTCTGCAAGCCCCAGCAGACCAAAGCATGCGGATCAATTGATTTGGACTATGGGGGCTTCAGATTCAGTGGGTCGGGTTTTGTGGTCTTCACAAGGCCTGGAGGATATTACAGATTTGGTGAAAAGCTACATTGCTATATCAGCTACGTTTGCCCTTCATTGAGCTCTGGGAATATGGGTGTCATAAAGGCCCTATAAAGGCCCTCCTCCTACAAAGAAAGCGCAATGTGAATAATTACTTTGATTTTGATCTGTATATTCCACTCACACAAATCCAATCGAACAAGAACCATTGTACCCTTTGTACTTTGAATTCTATGATTCCTTTCAGAAACACTAAGACATCTCATGCAGACGACTGCCTGGAAAGGAACACGGTCCATGCGACTAATGCCGAGGTCCATGGGCGTTCATCACGTTCGCATTTGGTCAGCGCCTTATGCCGATTGCTACACCGCGCTCCGTGGATCAATCGAACGTGACCTTTATGAACGCTGCAGTCCAAAGAAGCGACTTGTCAACACCGAATCATTCCTTTCCTTGTTGATATATGTTGATATCAAACTCTAAGAAAGTGAATTTCTTGTCAGTCGGCCCTTACTTTGCTTTGCGGCATTTGAACAGTTGAGACTTTTGGAATAGCCGCACCAAACTGACATGAATGATGAATCGAGGTCATGATGCTCTATTTGCTCACCTGCGACGAATCAGGCATCAATGCTGTCGCAATTTGGGTGCGGCTAAGGACTCTCATGATCTCCCATGATTGGGTTCGAGTCTGCTTAAAATCACATTTTATCTCATTTTACCACATCTTAGCTATTTTGGTGGCGGACTACTGCCATTTTGTACCAATGAAATCCTTGGGGAGCTATCCATCAATATCCATCTACATCCATCTACAGTACCAGTACCCATTCAACTTGTGAAAACATATTAAAGCGATTAGGAGCTTCCGATCAGGTTCCCAACATCAACTGGGGCGCTTGAGTTTGGTGGACCTCGCTGGCAGCGAGCGCATCAAGTGCTCAGAGGCACGTGCCATCGCTGTCAGCGTGCTGTGTTGGAAGATGGTACTATCACAAGAATATCACAAGTATGTACTATCACAATTATGTACATTTTCTACATAATATATTTAATTCTATTTATATATAATATTAAAACTGAATAATCTGAATATTACTGATATTTGTCTATATACACCGGAGACCAGTAAGTCAAATCAACATGATAGATGTATAATGATGTACAAGTACAAGTCTCCATCTCCATGATAGTTTTCGAAAAGATGCTGCATTTGACCCCTGCTGGAGACCGAAGCTTTTCGCCGCCTCGTGAGGCAACGGGCGATCGACTCAGAGAGGCTCAACACATCAACCGATCCTTGAGCGCTTTGGCCGATGTAGTGGTGGCCAAGGCCGAGACAGAGGGCCAGTTGTGTGACCACCTCCCAACCTCCGAAGGTATTTGTACTGAGTAGATATGGGGGCACAACCACAGAATAGCACATATGTGTGCAGAAAAAGTCAGAAAGGCCCGCTGCACTCTGCCGGCTGTCAATCAACCAGGTAGTCAGTCCGTTTTGCAGTTTCTTTTGCACATTCTTACCATTGAAGTGCCGCAAGGTTCATAGATTCGAATGTACTCTATTTACTAGCCTAGCGTACCATGTGTGATCCAGCAACAGGAGAAGGGAGTTCCGCATGTGCCGTACCGGAACTCGAAGCTCACCCATCTGCTGCAGGACTGCATGAACTAGTTGAAGATGTTGAAGCACAGAGGGTTGAGTCAAAGTTGCGCTCACCCTATGGTAATTTAACATAGAAGATCAACATTTTTGATGATTGTAAATCATCTATAAACGGGTCATTTTCCATTTTGGTATCAGCAATTCAAGATCTTGAAAGCTCTTCAACAGAGGCTACAGCTGCAAGCTTCAGATTGCAGATAAGCCCGATATGTTTGCTGAATTTTGCAGAGTCCCTAGAATTGGCAAGGCCACTTGCTGTTTGTAGTTGGATTTGTTCGAAGTGTTGGAAAGCACTCAAGACAGAGATGACTGAATCTGGGATCTAAACCTAGACCAACAGAGCATTCAGGACGCTTTGGGAGGTCAACAGAACAGCCGCACGACCATCATCATTGCGCTGCCCCCTACGAGGCCGCGCTTCAATAATTCAAATTGGATAACGTTGGATAATATGTGCAAGCCTGTTTCGCAAGGAAAGCAAAAGTTGCCTACTAGTGTTGATCAAGTGTCTTTAGATCCCCAATTTGGAGCATGCATCAGTTGAGTTCAACATTTGTTTCTCACTATACTGAAGTGGGTATGGCTCAAATTTGGAAGATCATGGAAGATTTTTGGATTTGGAAGATCTTTTGCTGCAATCCAAACAGGACCCATATTTGTGGCTCCCTTGTGGTCCCTGGCGGTCTCAAACTTTGATCCACGCGGAGCCGTTCAGGGCAGCCCTGGGTGAAACGCTGCACTCCTTGCAGCTCAGTTCACGTTTGAACTCCATCGCGTCCGGGGGCCTGGGTAGGGCATAAATGGACATAATATGTCTCACATCGTAGTGAAAAATGTGCGAACAATGTGCGACAAATGACAAGCCATGAATCAACAGGTGCTGATATGGCCTCATATAACGAAGAAAGGCGGAACTGTTTAGTGAAAGGAAATCCGAACAAGGTCGCTTGTTGGAGATTTTCTGGTCCTTTGGTGGATTTGATGAAACAATTCCGGCATTGAAAAGATGGAGATTGAGAAGTGAACTTGATAGAACCCGTATCCTGCAGCCATCAACATGACCTCACAGGTCATATGCTCCACTTGCACTCGGGGCTCATCTTCTCTTTTTTCCTACAGAGAATATAATTTCATTCTCTCTCACAGACCCAAGAGAGATTTGATCGCCATCATATGATTACTGCATGAACAACAAACATCAACAAACAAATTCAACTCTTCCAAACATTCCTCCCAGAATTGGTGTGAATTTCTGCAGGAACCTCCATATCCAGTTGTAAAAAACACAGCTTCTCAGCTGTGGATTTTTCCCCATCAACCCACTGGAAGTGTATCCAAGGGCTCAGCGCATGTACGTGCCCTGGTCTGGACACCAGCGTGGAGTAGAGGAGACCACTTAGGTCTGTCTGTAGATCGCTGCAGCAATTTCATTCGCTTTTTGGTAATTTTTGGGGTTTTTGATTTTCTTATTGTTTTAGAATGTTTTAGACATTATTACTATACTAGTTTTACTATGTTTTACTATTATTCTATTATCATGGAAAGTCTAATCATTGTTACGACTATTGTCATCATATGGTCATCATTTTGTAAAACGCTCTGCCAAACATCGGAGTTTATCACAAAGTCTCATGGCTCACAGAATTGGACAGATGAGCTGACTGAAAAGGTGCACTAGAAGCGATAGTTTGTGTCATGGGCTATTTTGTCTAGACTCGCAACATCTAGAAGTATGCTACAGTACAAAACAGTAATAAACAGTATATGGATATAAGATGATATACTGTAATATGTATATAGTGTGTATATATATATGTATACAATAATATATATATATATACACCCACTGATATATATATATATATATATACATATATAAAGTATTAACTATATGGAGCCGCTAATCGCACTTGAAATTTGATTCGCAATTTGGTCCTTACATTATGTGTTTCCTGTGGGATATGACCTGGATATACCTAGATCGTTTCTGGCAGGAGGATGACTCTCTGCTTGCTCGACAAGAAGCTGGAGAGCTCAGATGTACAGTTGATTCAAATCAAGAAATGCCGAGAACCTGCAATAAAAACATGTTCTTGGGATTGTTTGCGAAGTGCCCTTGGTGTTTTTGATGCGGTTTGGTGAGATTCAACTGGAGAAAAGGTGTCTGATTCCCTTGACGTCAAGACTTCTTGGCTCAAGCTGTAAGGAGTTGACAAACCAACTCCATTCCCACACACATTCCCTCATGTTTCGCCCAATGTCTTGCCATTTGAATGCGCGAAGCAGCCTGAAACGCCGAACCTGGCGTCTATCAAAGGCTCCGCTGTGCGGCTTGCTGCTGGCCTGCTTGGCCATCCGCTTGGCGACAGCATTCGTGCCGCACAGTGTTCTCATGCCACAATCCATGCGAGCTGCGAGTCAGCTTGCAGCCAAGAGGTCAAAGTCCAAGTCCCCAAAGCCCAAGCGCCCACCTTCGGGCAAAGGCTTCACGGTGACAATGGAACCAAAAGCAGAAGCCAAGGCGAAAACGGTGAAAAATGTGAAAAGCAAGGCACCAAAACAGAACAAGGTGCCAGTCCAAGGAAAGGTACCAGAACCAGTGCCGAAGACAGAAGAAGTTGATGTGGAAGTTGTTGATCCCAATGAATCAGAGGAAGATCGAGAATTCCGAGAGCGCTACCTCTCTGCAGACAAGGAGATTCAGCCAGATTGGAAGCAGCAGATGGATGCTGCGAAGACCAAAGAGGATCGCTTCAAAGTTGGCCTGCAAGTTGGTGACTTCAAGACCAGCTATGGCATCCTGGCTGAGGAGCTCCTTGCAAGCTTTGCAGATGGGGACAAAGAAAGGTTGGATGATTTTCTGACCAAGGTCGGGATTGCGTCATGGCAGTTGGCGCTCATCCAGTTGTTCGTCATTGGAGTGCCCTTTGCAGGAATCACATATGCAATGGGCCTCTGGAAACTGCCAGCCTAGAGCTGGTCCCGCAAACTACTTCGCTTTGCAGCTGACCCGTCAGTTGCTGCCCACAGATTGTTGGGCCTTCGTTTGCCAACAGATTGCTAACAACAGATTGCTAACAACAGATTGCTAACAACAGATTGCCAAGAGCTGTTTGATGCAGCGGTCAAAGCAACCAGCTGCATACACTGAGTGCGGAAGGGAGGAGTGCCAGCAATGGACAAATACGAGTTGTAAAATATTGCGATTTGGCAGCTTTTCGGAGTTACCATGACATGGAAGACCAGTCATGAACAATGTCTATGTACGAATCATTGTGAATTGATTGCAGATGGCATGATATCACAGCTCCAGAGAGTCCGGTCCTGCGCCATGTCCGTGTTGTTTCGTTTGACTCAGGCTGAAAGGCTTCGACTTGAAAATGTTCAGTTGCGTCAAGCCGGCGAGTGAAAAGACTGGAGGTTTACTGTAGTTTAATCCGGTGAACCCAACAGAAACTTGCAACAAATCACGTGAACAAATCACTTATTGGGTATCGTTTTAAAGACTTCACAGGAAAGATAGGAATATAGATGATTATAGATGGTCTAGTATGGGGTTTACTGCATTGGCAGATGGGACATGTTTGAGAGGTGCAAGAGTCTGGGAAAAGAGATACAGTACAATGATTACTTGTACAATGTACCTTCTCTTGTTGTGAAGCTTGTGAAGCTTGACAATGGTGCCTTGTTGAGAGAGAGAGAGAGAGATGACAATTCGAGCTAGGAAACCGTATCCAACAACTGGAGGAACGTGATCAGGTGCAACGGGGTGTGTTGCATTGGCTGCAGTGGGAAGATGCCAAAACATCTGACGGGCTGGAAGCAACAGATCCTATGGGACCACAGGTCCTGCCACAGGTCATTCGAGCAAGTTCCATGCAGTCCTCTCCTCACCTCTCCCTAGTGTGTCCTGATGGAGCTCATTTGTGTTATGCTCTCCCTTGTTGGTATTCGCATGTGGTTTCTTTGCAGAAAGACATGCAAAACACATCAGATTGCCTTCTCATGCAGCAGTGCTACTAAACACATGAAATTCTATGAATTACTGTAGATCAACAGAATTGAATAGATACGCAAATGCAGGTAAAGCATGGTAAGTATGTACATATATACACAATATCGATACAATCATACAATCATGTTCATAGCTACAGAAAAACACTATGGCGACCCGCCAGACCCCGAAACAGGAGAGGGACCTGGAGCTGCAGCAGCTGCGACAGCAGATCCAGGCGACTGCCCTGCAGGGCAAACGGTGTAAAGCATGGTTAATGAACGATGAATGGATGATGACGGGAAAGATCAGATTGATAATCAACCAACTTTAAGTTGCTGCGGCTTGCTGCGCATGCATCATGCTTTTGCAGCAAGCTGTAGCCCTGTGTCAGCTGCAATCGAGACCCAACTCCACATCAACTGCCACACCGAGTAGATGCTGCAGTATGTTTCTGTTTTATGTTTCACATTGTCTTCTGTAGTTTGTTGAGTCCTTTTACGTTTTTCTTCGGTTTATTTTTCTTGTCATTGTCTTCATGTTCTCAAGACAGAGTCTAGACCATGCACACACACACACACGCACATAACAGTCAGCGCATCCGTTTGTCTACAAATCAAGCCGTGCTCATGTCCATCCGTTTGTGAATCCACATGCCCAGTCACCTTTTTGCGCCTATCCGTCCCAATTTATATACTGAATATAATGAGATTAGCATCAATCATGATGAATTCCCCAGAAGATTCCCCGCAAACAAAACATCATTGCTTTTCAATTCTTCCAGGTTCAGCCCTGCAGCACAGAAACTTGTTGGAGGCTGGCAGTTGAGGAATCTAATATTCAGTTGAACAACTGCTGCTCATGAGAATTAAAACCCAAATCTGATAGAAGGGTAGCCGATGTGTGTGAAGTCAAATGTCGTCGTTGTCATCGTCATCGTCATCGTCTTCGTCACCGTCACCACCACCACCATCACCATCACCATCACCATCATCATCATCATCATCATCACGACTATGAAACATCATGCACCAGTTTGCATTCGGTTTGGGAGGCCTCAGTAGGTTCGGTTTCCCTGATTACAACCTCAACTCAAGTTGTGAAACCAAGACTCTTTGGAGTCAGCCTGGCTCCAGGTCCACATCTCCGCCAAGTCCGGTACTCGAGGCGCACGCTGGACTCCAAACATGTCAAGTATCCAAAAAGACGACCGCATTTGAGAAGCCAGGATCGGCCGTGCAGAACGTGTGCCATTCATATTTTTTCGATTGAGGCATAAATTGTGGCTAGTTTCAATTGATTTCATGCATTCCCTTGATCACAAATAGATATAAGAATGATATCTACGGCAGGCTGACTCTTCGGCTGAACAAAGTCGAGAAATCTCTGAGTGCCAGGCAGGGGCCGCGGACAGGGACAATGCAGCGAGGGAAGATTCTTTTGAATCGATTGCACAGACGGGTCCATTACGGCAACGGTTTGACTGGGTCAAGCTCCACAACTTTCTGTAGAAAGAACATAAGGAGATAATAGGAAGTAATGGGGAGAAATTTGGAAGAAAATAGAGAGAAAATCGTGAGAACAAGGGAGAACCTGTGGATAAAATAGGGATAAAGGATAAACTAGGGAGATAATAGGGAGAAACGAGGGAGATGCAATAGGGAAAATAAGGAGACACTATGCAGAAAATAAGGAGAACATAGGCAGACAATGTGGAGAAGATACAGAGAAAATAGGGAGAACGAACATAGCGAGACAATTTTGCAGAAAAGACGGAGATAATAGGGAGAACAGAACATAGGAAGACAATAAGGAGAACATAGGGAGATACTAGGGAGAAAGAATAATCCAATAAAGACAGGGAACTGCCAGAGGTTGATTGTCGTGCCGTGCAAGTTTTGTACAAAGTGCTACTGCTATGGGTAGATACAGAGCTTTCCGATAGCTGTTTTTGAAAACCCGCACGATTACATGTCAGGAAGATGCAGATATCCGCCTGTCATACGGCAGAGCTCTTTTCCCAAAGTGCTTATGCAGGTCAGGGAAGTGTCTCCAATTCCAGCTGATGAGTTTGGCCCCTAGACTCTTGACACAACCAAAATCTGAAACCATTCTCGTTCTACTATGTTCTACCATGTTTTACCATGTTCTAGCATTGTCTTGATTTTGGTAGCAACACATGCATATGCCCAGGGCCTCAGGGGATGCAGTACTGCAGAAACGGCCATCAAATTGCAAACTGAACGACAGTGTCCTGGTGCCTCGGCATCAGGTTGCAACCAGTGCAACCAGAGCCTGAGCCGGAAATCCAAGTTGTCAACCCAATCGAACAGTGCTAGGCCGCAGCGAATCGCTTCCTTGTGCCTGTAGCAAAATTACTCTACTTCGTGTGATCCCCACCATGACATGTCAGGACGTATATTTGGACATATATTTAGTATATTCTGACATCCTATCTGACATATATTCTGGCATATATTCTGGCATTCTATC
>Ga0126342_10002193_pt1 | contig 29849 bp, 34 predicted proteins | sample Cyp1metagenome_FD_92528 | JGI IMG/M metagenome (GOLD analysis project Ga0126342, IMG submission 92528) | Coral microbial communities from Lord Howe Island, Old Settlement Bay, Australia - Cyphastrea 1 metagenome | ecosystem: Host-associated > Invertebrates > Cnidaria > Coral ...
AGCCGCTGTGCCTTGGGGATTTGAAACCTGGGGTAACTATTGTTTGCCCTGGGGTAACTCGGTGTGCCTTGCGGATGGGGCAACTACTAGGTGGATGGGGTAAGTAAGGGCGTCCGCTTGTATATATATATATATAGCCAGGAAAAAGGGAGTTAGTACCACAGAGCCTTTTGTAGACACGCATGGCTGGCTGGAATTTCCGTTTTTTTTTTCCCGGAAATCGTAAGGCCACAGTTCAGTACTGGAATCGCAAATTTCTTCCAGCTGGTCATCTTGGTGTTTAATCACTACCTGGAAAGTGGGTATCATCGCCATTCTCCAATTTTGGGCTAGTGGAATTTGAAGAGACTTTTCATGTTTGGACACGCTGGGGTTGATGTCCGGCATCACCATCTACATCCATTTCCATCTTCGGTGCCATAGTGATCATAGTGCATGGTCATTACCAAGTTCCCTTTGAGGGTCCTCCCAGCTGCAACTGTTTACCCTCTGGTAAACTAACAGTTCGCTATGGAAAATCACAGTCTTTAATAGGTAAATCAAGTATTTCTATGTGCCATTTTCAATAGCTATATATGTTAAATTACCAGAGGGTAAAATTCTTGCTTCATAGTTCCATCCGTTCCATCCCCCTTCTATCCCCAGTTCCCATTGTACTTGGGGGTGCATCCCACTTGGCAAATGCGTCACAGTCCCCAGTTAGCTTAATGGAATATCCCCACCAAAAAAAATATGGGATGAAACATATGGGTTACCCTCTGGTAATTTAACGTAGCTATTGAAAATGGCCATTAATAGTGGATTTTCCCATTAATAGCATGGTGATTTTCCAGTTCGCTATGTTAGTTTACCAGAGGGTATATATGGCCTATGAGTTTGTTGTGGATGGATTATCCACGGATCCGTTGGTCCTGGGGTCCTGAGAGATCACCAGGAGCTTTGGTATCTCATAGGGATCCAAGCGGATATCACCGGCCTCAGCAAGTGGAACGTCCCCGAGGACCACGGGTGCCACGGGGCAGCTTTTTGCAGCATGGAAAATCATGGAAAATCGTAAAGGCGAAGGTTTTTCAGACCCTCCAATCAATGAAATGTGTAACAAACATATACCCTCTGGTAAACTAACATAACTATGGAAAATCACCATTTTTAATGGGAAAATCTACGAAATAAATGGCCATTTTTAATAGCTATTTTGACATAACCAGAGGGTAGCACATTTCAGGTACGGAAAAAACCATGTGACTCATCTTCCAAGTCCTGAGCCCGTTTCAGCGGAGGACCATGTGGCCGAGTTGCAAGAGGCATTGGTGATGTCTCCGTTGGCATTGTTGGTTCATGGCTTGTTGGATGCATCATTTTCAGCAACGAATTCTTGCGGCCAAACACCTCGTCTTGCCCGCGCCTGTTGGCCCGCCTTCTTCGTATGAGCTGAAAACGTGGTAAAAATTGGATATTTTAGCATTATGGTTAACTTGATGTTCTAGATCAGAACGCACAGCAGAGGGACCTGTGCGGGTTCGTTCCACATCATCATCATCATCATCATCATCATCAATGAAGATCTTCAACGAATATAGAAGTTTAACCCGGTGGGAGAATTAAACCCTTATTGAAGAACTTCGATGAATGTAAAGGTTTAACGCGGGTGGGAGAATTGAACCCTTCTTGAAGATCTTCAATGGATGTAGAAGTTTAGCGGGGGTGGGAGAATTAAACTCTTATTGAAGATCTTCAATGAATGTAAAATGAATGTAAAGTTTAACGGGGGTGGGACTTTTATATTCCCTAATAACCCTAATACCTTTGTTGATCTTCCCAAGACAAGAAGGGTGTGGGCGAAACGGGGTGTTTGCGCGAATTGTTACTCTAGGACATTCAAGAAAATTGTACTTTTGCGGGTGCACGAGGATTTGTCCTATTCTTTCTCACCTTGTAGTTCCTGGATCTGGCTTTGTGTGTTGCATTGCATGTTTGCCCTTTCTGCCTGCACACCATAATTTGCAGCGAATGAGTACTTTTCTTTGTGTGATCACATTCTTTTTTCGTCGTACAGATGCTGACGAAGAGTTTAACATAAATTGTGGACTTGACCTGGGTGTGTCTGAAAATAGTGTACCCCTAAACCCAATGGTTTTGCTGATCATTATCCCTATTAAATGGCTATTTCATTGGGAATATACCCAATATTTTCAGACAAACCCCAGTAGCTATAGTTATATCTGCCATAAACCATAGTGAAATGGGAGTTTTTTGAACCAACTTAGCTAACTATGGGGCACCACCTTGTATACTCGGTGGCAACCCTTTGGGTCACGGTCGGCAATTTCCCCATCTGATCCTCCCTGCGCAGATTGCCGCGGAGATTCGAAATAAACTCGTCAAGGAGTCGCAGCATGCCCAGCATGTTGCTTGCTATTAAATGGCGGTTTCCTTAAGTGGGGGTACCCCCAAATCATCCATTTTACCCTCTGGTAAACTAACATAGCTGTTGAAAATTGCCATAGAAATAGTGGATTTTCCCATTAAAAATAGTGATTTTCCCATTAAATGGAGGTTTCCTTAGTCGTGGGGGTACTAAATATTGGATGGTTTACTGGATATATGTCATATATTGGTACTAAGTCTGCTGGATTCACTAGCATTATATTGGAGGTTTCCAAATCATCCATTTTAGAGTAGGATTTTCCATGACAACCATCCAACTCTTTGGGATTCCCCATGGATTGGAAACCTCCACATGTAAAAATATTCCTTGCTTGATAGCCTCTGGTAGATTAACAGTTCGACCCTGGCAGTCATCGGGCTTGGAAGACTAGTGAAACCATTAAACATTGGCTATTTTCAGGGTCAAACTGTTTATTTGCCAGAGGGTATCTTCATCATGGTTGATTATTGATGAATGTCCTCATGTCTTGCGGGTCGGGTCATACGAACTTTGCTGCTAAATCTCAGTTTACGTTGCTTCATCCGAACACCATGTTTGCTGATGATGTCCATATTCTTTTTGTTGCCAAAACCATGCACAATCCACGGCCTGAGTCATTAAGCCCCACATTTTGTGCTCCCAATGTAGGGTTGGTCCCATGTTTGGAGGAATCCATTCGTGTTTGATATATGATATATGAGTGGCTGCGATCCACCCCCTCTTGGTTGATGATTAGTGTTGGGATAAAAAAAACTAACCAATATACTGTAATGCTAGTGAAGCAATAGTAAACCATCCCAACATTTACTATAAAAGGGTTGTATAAACTAATATAGGTGGTTTAAGACATTGCTTTACGAACTTATTGGGGAGTATCAATCACACTTATTTACAAACATACATGTGGAAAATCACAATTTTCAATCCGTAAATTATCTATAAATGGACCATTTCCATGCATTTTCCACATCTATGTTCGCCTTAGGGTCTCACAATCCACGAAGAATATCGTTCTCAACCAGGGGTTCAACGATAGGAGATCTCCAGATTAGCGGCAGATGGGATGGAAGAGCGGCAGGTGCTGACCTGAACCCATGGGACGGATCCCATCGAGGAACCAATGAGACATGGGTGATCTATGGGTTATGAATATAAATACATAACCACAGACACCCCATGACAATAGAAATGATGCATAAATAAATAAATAAATAAATGAATAAATATATATTTATACATGATGATGATGAGGATGATGAGGATGATGAGGATAGGATGATGAGGGTGATGGTGATGGTGATGGTGATGGTGAGGGTGATGGTGATGGTGATGATGATGATGATGAGGATGATGATGATATTGATGATTGATAGTTGATGGGTGATGATTTACAGTGGCTATATTCCAACAGAAAGGCAACTGTTGCCAGCGACGACACTAGCAATTCTTTGTATATTAATTTGTCATTAACAAGCCCCTCTTTACTCAAAATGGTTTACTTATAATAAACATGATAACGATATGAGAATGGACATTTTTTCACTTCGCAAACTGTTAAATCGCCAGGTATTCACTCTTTGTGACAGAACATTTAGGGGAACACAAACCACATTTGATGGCGATCATTTTTTTCATGAAATGGCCATTTATTTATCATAGTATTCCCGAATTTCAGATGTATTCGGCTCATCACTTTGCACCATTTTGCAACTTGGATTATCCCCAATGCCACTTTTACTACGTACTGAAAGGAGCAGTGAGGAATGTGGAAACCCATGGAACACCCGTTTTTGTAGGAACATGATATGCAGTCCATGGGTTTCCATGGTGGGTAAAGTTTGCTACATCGAACCATTCGTTTACAGGGTAGACGGTGAATCTTTCTTACCATCTCCAGAGAACTTGTGAGGTGACTGACCCTCAGAAAGTCTCCAAGTCCTACAAGCTTCTTCAGGCACGGGATCAGGTATGGTGAGGTCATATTTGAGTAAACCATCCCATCATATTTGAATAAACCATCCCATATGAGGGTTATCCCATATATGTTTCCAACTATGATCTATATGAATATCAAATATGATCTATATGTTTCATATATCCCATATATATCCCAAATATGATATAAATATTATGTTACCATATATATCCCATATATCAAATATCCCATATGATCAGGTTATCCCATTTGAGGTTTCCAGGTTTCCGTTTTGTTTCAAGGGGGTACCCCATAGCATCGTCCATGGATGACCATGCGACTTGGAACTTGTGGCACGCGTCCAATAGGAAACTTGGTAGGTGGCTTTTCTGTTTGTTTCTTTTCACTATATTTTTGTGGATATTTCTGGATATTTCTATATATTTCTATATATTTATATATATTTCTATATATTTCTATATATATATAATATACATACATATTTCTAGATCTTTCCAGACTTTTCTAGATTTGGGACCCCCAAGTCAGTTTTCATGGAGCACCAAAAGTTGACCCCCCAACAAAAATATGATATTAAAGGCATATCTACCACCAACAACCACTAAGGGCTTGTGAGCCGTTGTTGAGGGGTCACCTTTGGAAGCGGTTGGCCGCATTCCCATGAAATTCTTGGGAACCCCAACTTCTGCGTATTTTCAATACAAGTTGTTGGGGGCTATCCAATGCTAACCCACCCAAAGCCATGTAAAAAACAACACTTGAGATGAAAAGGCAGGCTGAGTCAAAGAACCCACGGAGCCCACAGTCTGCAAAATCAGGTCCACTCTTGGAATTTAGTCGGTTTTAAGATTCTTGATGACTGTAGTTCATGTCTATCCCCCCCATATTTGTTTGTTAAATAGATCCACCATTTTTGATGATTACATTCCATTACTACAACGCCGGGGTATCACAATTTTGGGTTTCCCTCATTGTCCGTGGGCGCGGCAGCAGGAGCCGGTTTGGAGAAAGGGCTGTCTGAGTAAAGAGGCGAGCGGTTGGAGGTCTATGTAGTGATGCTCCCTGAGCACAGCTCACTAGTTTGTGCAGCCTCAAGATGGTAAATGGCTGCGCAAACCTTCACCACTTTAATTGCACAGTGTTGAAGATTTGCACGACAATATGTAGAGCTGTATGGATAGATGCTGCATACAAAACACATGTTTATGATTAGAGGTAGTAACATATTCCAATATATTATATTCTATAAATTCTCAAACTGGAGACTTCTACTTGCTATGTTTGTTCAAGTTCGATGGAATAACATGAACTATGTGGAGGTTTCCATGGGTTTCCCAGAGGTCATAGGGCTACCCCCAGTTCTCATCCGTTGGATTTTCCATCGAAAATCACTCTATCTCTCTGTTTCCATGGATGTATCCTGTACGCACATGCATTTTTCTCTGTATATATAAACATATATAAATACATATATAAACACATATTACATAGATATAATATAAATACTAATAAGTATATATATATGTATATGTATTGTCTATATCTACAGATATATATATATAGTCTCAAAGAACATGGATTCATGGTCCATCATATTCTTGATCCAGGCTGTGATGGACCTGACCTCCAAATTGGACAACCAGGTCACATTTCAGCGATGAAAACGGTCGGATGGGTCTTTGAGGTTTCCAAAACGTGAAAACCTGGCTGAGTTTCAGGTGATTTGGCGAGTTTTTTCCCAATGGAACAATTATGGAACGTCCACCATTTGCAAAAATCTATAGGAAAAGTTGTTTGTTGAGACCCTAGGTTCGCAAATCCAAGAAAGATGCGTTAAAACCAACTTCTGTTTTTTCTTGGCAAGAAGCAGGATTGCAATCAACCAAAGGATTATGGGGAGTTGGGCAGCCATGGGGATGTTTTTTCGGACATGTGACTGGTCCGAGCTGTTTCTGAAGTCGCATGGATTTTTCCGTGGTATTACCCTCTGGTAAACTAACAGTTTGCGAGTGAAAATGTCTCGTAGAAACAGTTGAGTTTCCTATTGACAGTGGTGATTTTTCCAGTTCGTTATAGTTATGTGGTCGGTTACCAGAGGATATTCCTCATATATCTGGGTCAATTATATCTGGTTGGTGGTGAGGAACATTTTTAATCTTTCCATATACTGGGAATTTCATCATCCCAACTGACCTTCATATTTTTCAGAGGGGTAGGTATACCACCAACCAGTTATTCACTGTATCCCTATGTATCCCTATTCTGTTTTATCATCTCCCCATATTTCACCAAACTGAAATAAGGCATATGATCAATGGGAATTTCAGGATCCTAAAATGGAGGTACCTACCATATATAAGGCCTATTTTTCAGGCCTAAATTTCAGGGAATATCCCCACAAGATATGGCCTTTTACATATGGTACGTTTACGTACCTCCATCAATTCGGATCCTGAATTTCCCATTGATCCATCTATACACTCTGGTAAACGTTTACAGAAAACTATGGAAAATCACCATCTTGAATAGGTAAATCAACTATTTCTAAATGGGTCATTTTTTCAAGTTCGCAAACTGTTAGTTAATCCATTATCAACCATTATAAACCAATGTTAACCATATTAACCATTATAAACCAATATCAACCATTATACACCATTATACACCAATATTAACCATGATTTGCCATTATTAACCATTATTAACAGTTAGTTTACCAGAGGGTAACTATTAAATCAGTTTATAGATTATTATCCATTATTATCCATTATCATAAACCAATGTTAACCATATTAACCATTATAAACCATTATCAACCATTATTTGCCAATATTTGCCATTATCAACCATTATTATCAACCCTCTGGTAATTCAACATAGCCATGGAAAATGGCCCATTTATAGATGATTTTCCCAGCTAGAAACCTCCATTTATTAACCAATTTTCTATAGCTATGAACTAGCCATGTCACAGGGATGATCCACCGCTGGAGACCGAGGCGAAAGCACCGAAGAGAAGGGCCTTCAGCCTGCCCTTAGGCGTGGCCAGCGAGGGTATATGAAATGGGTATATAACCACATGTGTATATGTATATATGTATATATATATATATGAATATATATGTATATATATATATGTATATATATATACATATGTATATAAATGTGTATATCTATATCTATATCTATATATGATATATATATATATCAATATCATGGATGATCTGGCTGTTGGTTTGATTTTTTTTAAAGTCTCCCTGCCGGTCTTTTGGGCTTTGTCTCCACGTCTAGGGAATTTGGCACATTTTCTTCGTGGAACATCCAGCATTCGGGGAAAACCTACCCAGCCTGGTAAACGTTAACAAAAAACGGATGGAAAGATCCACCATTTTCAACGGGTAAATCCACGAACTAAATGTGGTATTTTCAATAGCTATGTTAGTCATTACCAGAGGGTATAGGGAATGTGAGTGTTCTTTTGTATTTGGGCCCCCCTAAAACGAAAATCCAAGATTGGGTATTACAAATAACTCCAAGAATCGCGGTAGACCCAATGCGAACGAACGGGAATGGTTTATGTCACTGGTTGTACCTCATCCTGGGACAGCTGACGATCCTTCAAATCTATTTCAAATTAACAACATATGAGCGTTTGCGTGATTGTCACTGGCAAAAAAGTCAGCTAAAGTATCTAACTGTTTGAACCTTTGAGGTATGTTACGGTATGTTGAATGTTAGACTTCTTTTGACACATGGGAAGAACAGAAAACCGTCAATGCTTCTCTGTGTGCCGGACGTTAGGTGAGTCTGCTCTAGATGGGATTTCCAGTTTTGAAATCTTTGGAATTTTGTTCTGAAAGATGAGATAGAGAGTGTTCTGGGCACATGAAAATAATCTGGTTGGTGGTTTGGTTTTTTTTTTTCCATATATTGGGAATGTCATCATCCCAACTGACGAACTCATATTTTTCAGAGGGGTACAAGGTGGTGCCCCATAGTTAGCTAAGTTGGTTTATAACTCCCATAACTATGGTTTATGGCAGATATAACTATTGGGGTTTATAAACCAACAATTATAACTGGGTGGCACCATCCTGTAGGTATACCACCAACCAGATCAGATCATGAATTCCGTGGGAGCGGATCAGTGGGGAAGGTTTTTGCAGCGATTGATCCCAGCGGTTTCAGCCCAGTTGGATTGCCCCGTGGCATCCAACAAAGGTGGATAGTACATGATTAAAAAAAAAAAAACCTTTTTTATAGCCCAGTATGGCCCTTGTTGTCTGTTTCCTTTTTGCCATGTAATTTCCTCTCCAGACCCCTCAAGGGAGCGGTCTGGCCCTTGTTGTATATCTGGGTAAATTATAGCGACCTTACCGTGACCTCACTCGAATCATAGTTAGTAAGAGGAATCATCCGATCGTGGGCCTTATTTCAGCTTGGTGAAATATGATAATTGATCCAGATAGATGAGGAATACCCTCCGGTAAACTAACAGTTCGCTATCGAAAATCATCATTTTGCAGAGGTAAATCAACGAACAAAACAGCCATTTTCAATAGCAAACGGTTAGTTTATCCATTATCAACCATTATAAACCAATATTAACCATTATAAACCAATATTAACCATTATTTGCTATTATTAACCATTATTAACAGTTAGTTTACCAGAGGGTATTCTGGGTCTGATTCCAACGTTTTCAACTCTGGGTGAAGCATGGTGAACCAGTCGTCAGTTCCTGCCACGCTGCCAGGAGGCCTTTCAACGTCCGTCTTGCTCTTAAGCGTGGTATCTTTCCTCACGGGCCTCCTGTACCTCGATATTTCAAGGGAAGGAGGGATGAAGCTGGGACCCTGATTTTTGGCTGGTGGTGCCCAAGAGAAACACTATAAATTATGTAGTATATATATAATTATATATATATATATGATTATATATCTATACAAAGTTATCAATATATATAATATATATATATATATCTATATCTATATCTATATCTATATATATATATTTAATTATATTTATTGATATGTATCTACAAATCTCAGTTGCGGTAGCAGGGATCATGGCACTTCCAACATCTTCCCGCTCTTTTTCTCGACCGTTCCCTGCACTCGGTGAAGATCAACTGCAGATTCGTAGAGTTTTTACCCGGCCTGGTAAACGTACTTAAAAAACTGATGGGAACATCACCATGCTATTAATGGGAAATCACCATTTTTAATGGGAAATTACCATTTTTTATGGGAATTCACCATTTTTTAATGGGAAACCACCATTATTTTCAATAGCGAACTGTTGGTCATTACCAGAGGCTATGTTTTTTTCAATATCTTTCAAGAAATTATTGATGATATTCATGGAACACAGATCGCCTTTTCAGAGAGCCACAGAAGCTGTGGCAAAGAAAGCCATGGATGGTGATGGCCATTTCTTCCAGACTTCCTTTTGGATCTTTTGGTTGTTTCCCAGCCATGCTCCACCCTGTGCGTTGGTTTGATGATCTTGATGGATTCACTACGTCAACTATTCAGATGGTAAATCCCACCGGAATTGTTGCTTCGGTCATGACCGTTTCGCAAACGAGGCTTGGGAGAGGCTCCCGACGAAGCCAATAAGCTCACAATGTGTGCTGAGAAAGAGGGAGGTTCAAATGGAGTTCAAATGGAACTAGATAATTCAACTGATCAAACCACCAAATAGCATCCAATAGCCATTGACATTTTGAGATTTTTGGTGGAATTAGTCTTATATATTTGACAATGTTTTTATACTGTCATGGCAGCAACCTTAATAAAATAACGAAGGAGTAAAACATGGAGAAATCTGGCAGAACGTGTTTTTGCCTGCTTGGATTGGCAATGCTTTGTGGCAGCCATTCGTCGCGTCTGTCACCAAAGACCATCGCAAGACAATGCAAGACATCCCGGATTTTCCTGGTATATAAAGTAATATGGTTAATATATGTTGGTTAATATATAATAGATGGTTAAAGTAACATGACTGGTTGATACTGGTTGGTGGTTTGGAACATGTGGTATTTTTCCATATATTGGGAATGTCATCATCCCAACTTTTCCGAACTCCATCATTTTTCAGAGGGGTAGGTATACCATCAACCAGATATAGTTATGAACCATCATTAACCATCATCATAACCATTAATATTAACCATATATTAACAGTACAACCACCCAGATTATGATTAACCATCATTAACCATATAATATCCATTGATATACATGTGACAAAAAGAAGACATGCCAAGGCTGCCAATGAACCACGATTTATATGATCATCCACCAAACATCACCCTAGCTTTTTGGCCTCCAAAATGAAGAATTCCAATACGAAATCAGGTTTTCATTGGAACACCAGAAAAACTACCATATAGCCTCTGGTAATTTAACATAGCTATGGAAAGATCCACCATTTTCAATGGGTAAATCCACTATATATGGTCATTTTCAATAGCTATGTTAAATTACCAGAGGGTAGCGGATATAGCGGCAACAGAAAGTCGCAGCTTGATTTCGGAAATCATCCAGCAAAACTACCGGGAATATCCTAAAATAGGCGTACCATGGGTTACCCCAAAATCACCCCAAAATCACCACGGGTTTTGTCATTTTCGTGTTGAATCGCATGGTTTTTTTTAGGGCCAATGGGCCAACCATGTCAGGAGTAGCTTTCAGGCTGAGGCAACTGGGTGGGTCATGCCGTCATGCCCTACACCAAGATGACCAAGATGGCATTGGTGAGCGTGACTGTCCAGGATCTGTTTTCACTCTATTCAAACCTGTGCTATGTCAAAGGAGAGCCACTTTTTTCCATCTTTTTTCACATAGCCGACATAGCTTTGAACATCCAAAAATCGGGCACCACCAAACCCCAATTCCACATGTTTATCATTGTTTTCAACTACATTTTTGGGGGTCTACCATTTTCACATCCACATCAACGGTTAATTTTCCACACTTTTCAGTCTGCGAGTCGACCTTCGGGTGTTTGACATGGCTCAGACGTGGCTTTCCACGGATCCATCATGCCGTCTTTCGAATGGTCTGGACCCTGCAACCACACCTGGCGCGACGCCACAGTCGACCTGAAATCAGATTTTTCAAATCAGATGTTTCATTGAATTCATTTTCATGGGGGGTCAAACTGGTTGCATAGCTGGTTGGTGGTTTCAAACATTTTTTTCTTTTTCACAATATATGGGATAATCCTTCCCATTGACGAACTCATATTTTTCAAGATGGTTATTGCACCACCAACCACAATGTGAGGCCCCATAGTTAGCTAAGTTGGTTTATAACTCCCATAACTATGGTTTATGGCAGATATAACTATAGTTAATGGGGTTTATAAACCAACTTATAACTGGGGGGCACCATCCTGCAGTATGCTAATGTTTCATGGAACTGAATTTTTAGCGACCAATAGTTGTTTTTTTTTGGCGCCCTGAATGAAGCCCCGAAGGAGTGTTTTTTTTTTAATACCAGGAAATAGCTTATGTTTACACCCTGGTAAACATACAAAAAGCGATGGAAAATCACCATGTTCAATGGGTAAATCCACTATAAATGGTCATTTTCAATGGTAATTTGTTACAGTTTGCTATGGAAAATGGAGAAATCATGAGAAATCCAAAAAACAAACAGGAAATCAGATCTACTCAGCTGAATATTTGGCTGGGAAATCGCATATTTTTGGGAGAGAAAAACTGTAGGAAACTACCGCAAGGGACACCGATTGAGATCCATCGAAGAGGGCTGTGGTCATCCCTTATTTTTGGGCACACTCGCATCGTTTATCGATGATATCTAATCTTCCTGTTTGACGCTTACAGGTAAGTTCAAGTGAGCACTGGATATCACAAGAAAAATAATATTCAGATCACCCATGCCGCTTGCTGGTTTTGTGGGCTTATGCATACACTACAATACCGAAATCTTACCAGGCAGAGTTGAAAAATGTTGAGAATGTGTCACCATCAAAGTTACAATTATTCTATAACTCCCAGCCTCCGAATCCGTTGAACACAACAGTTCGAGATAGTGAGAAAGCATTTGCTAGAATGATGTATATCATTTTATATCCATTGGTGATTTTTCACATGTTTCTTGTGAAAAATCGCAAGCAATTTTTCATCGTTTCTTGATTCAATCCCCCCATTTCGATCCATGGATTGTTGATTGAACATGATGAAATCAACGCCGTTTTTTTTTTTTCCGCATGGCGACAAAAAGAAAAAGAAAACAGTTGGGATGCAACCCCTGTAACTACGGATATTATCTGGTTACCTGGTTTGGAACCTGGCTTTTATGACTGTCCATATGTTGGTAATGTCATCATCCCAACTGATTCATATATTTTTTCAGAGGGGTAGGGCTCAACCACCAACCAGTTATGGCTATAGACCTCATCAATTTCTTGAAGCTCCACTGTTATTGCTTTAACATCGCTGAATCTCCCGAGATTTCTCGAACGGAACAAGGTCGTCCCCGCGCGGGTCCGTCCGAGCGGCGAGCCGGTGAGCTTAGCTGATTTACCCTCCGCGTCATTTGATGGTGAGCTCACCTGGGAAGCTGATGAGCTGCGTCTGAAAGCCGCAATCCATTGGAAGTTCTCCCGGAACTTCTCCCGGAACAAGCAAATCACCAGCGAAAATACAGCGGAAACACGGTCAACGCAGTTGCGGAAACACGGCCAAACAGTGCGGAATATATCACAATAATAGTGTACTTTACTATAGATAGTATAATTAAACATGAACCATTTTATTAGTCTTATTAACAACAAGACAGGAGGGATGAGGCCATGTTTCAATACTAATCAAATGAAATCATATTAAATGACCACGAAATTGTGTATTAATTTCAACTTGATCTAGCCACAATGTGGCTTTTAACCACTGAACATGAGGATTCAATCGATACACTATTCCTGGTTGTGTGCTAATATATATATATATATATATATATACACAGATAATATATATATATATATTTGTCCCCTAATATTTTACATACCCTTCAATGGGACACCAAAATGAACAAATAATAAGTACTAAATCAATCTAGATCATGCTTTCGGGGTGCTAGTCAACATCAGGGGGCTGGGAGAGAACCTCTACCCGGAATGGAAAGATGAGCTACGCCAAGCTCGACGTGTTTTATTTGCGTGGTATGCAACATTCGCCATGCTTTTGGACCAAGCAAACAGATCACTAAAAACCCACACGGACATCTATATATCACCACATTTTTCATCATTCTACCATCGATACCATGCACAAAAATACATTCCAAGTTAATCTTGATGGGAAACAGGTGACACCACCCAAAATGGTGAGCTCAGTAGCCAAAGCACCGTGCACCGTGGCAAAAAGTTGCCACCAGTCTTCCGCTTCCGGCATATTGCATGGCCTCCCCCTTCTGCGCCGGACACATTGAAAGGTCATCTCGGTGTTGGCGCGGAGATTTTCAGGGTCATGCAGGACGACACATCCGTTAGGATCCCCAGAGCCGAAAATATGTTCATCCCCTTTTGTTTGCCTCCGAAACACCTCATCCGTTGACCATTCCAGTTTGTGATATCCTGCTGACTAACTGTTAAGTCTCTTTTTGTTACTTTTTCGGGCAGCGCTTTTCACAGATCTGAAGAGAATGTACCCTCTGGTAAACGTTAACAAAAAACTATGGAAAGATCCACCCATTTTATAGCTGAGACAATCCACTATTTCAATAGCCATTTTCAATAGCAAACTGTTAGTTTATCCATTATCAACCATTATATATCATAAACCAATGTTAACCATATTAACCATTATAAACAACTATAAATAGCCATTTTCAATAGCTATTTTGACATAACCAGAGAATGCAGCGCTGAACACGTCAGCTCTTGGAGCAATGGCCCATGATCTTTGGTGCCCAGGAGGGCCAAGACTTTTTAGTCGGACTTTTGGGTCGTTGGCGAATGTGACTTAAGTAGAAAAAATAGCAATGGAACATGGGATAACATGGGTTTGTAGCCTAAAATCTGCTGAAAAATGTTTTGATTAGTAATAAGCATGTGACCTATTCAATTGTCATTTCGGGGGTATCCCGCATTTTCAGACACTAAATTAAAGTCATGTAAGAATTGACTTGGAACTTTGTTACGATGACGAAACTGGGGGTTATGGAAAAGGACGTCAGAAATGAGACCAGATGGATCGCATTTTCGACCAGAGTGTGCTGTTGTGTCCAGTGGATGAAGTGGGACTTAACAACTGGTAGGTGGTTTGGAACATTTTTTATTTTTCCATATATATATATAGGGAATAATCATGCCGACTGACTTTCATATTTTTCAGAAGGTTGAACCCACCAAACAGATTATCACATATTATCACTAATGTTTATAGTTTCTAGGTACATGTAATATCCTAGTTGGTCAACATATATACCAGAAAAATGATGAAGCTTTGTTGCATCCGACGATCTTCGCCAACATTGGCAGCACATTTCCTCTGACCAAATCGAAAGCCGATGCCATAAAACTGCCATCAACGGATGGATGGTTACTGATAACCTGGGGATGATAAAAATGGCAGTGAATCCCAGAAAAAAAGAACAATTGATGTCAGTTGTTAGCCACTACTGTATTAGCCATTCTTGACCATAATCTTACACAAAAATATTATTCTTCTTCTATTTTTTTCTTTTTCTTCTTATTATGATGATTATTATATTAATACAATTATTAAACCATCACCCATAGGATCCATGTATGCTATATATGGTAACATGGATCCCATCAATATACCCCAAATGTTAGCATATATACCAGCAGCATGGATCCTGTGGGTCATTATTGGCTTTACCCTCTGGTAATTTAACATAGCTATGGAAAATCACTGGTTTTAATGGGTAAATCCACTATAAATGGCCATTTTCAATAGCTATGTTAAATTACCAGAGGGTACCCAAAATCCAGCATTTCCAACGAAAGCTGTGTCATACCCTGCCAGGTTGACCAGTGGCACACCTGGAGCATCCCGATCATCCCATGCGAAGAGGTGAAGGCCATGGGAAACCCATGGGAATTGGATGCTTCGCAATCTGGCTTTATATGAATTTCATACTTTTATATATGGATTCTATATGGATTCTATATGGACTCTATATGGATTCTATATGGATTCTATATGGATTCTATATGGAATACATATGTATATGGATTTTATATATGGATTTTATATGAAATTTATATGGATTTTATATGGATTCTATATGAATTATATATGTATATGGATTTTATATATGGATTTTATATATGGATTATATATATATGGATTTTATGAAATTTATATGGATTCTATATGGATTTTATATGATTATATATATACATGGATTATATATATGGATTTCATATGATTTGGCAATTGAAAAATGGGGAAATTGAACCAGTGAATTTATGGGATTTACGATCTGGTAAACTAACACTTTGCGAACTGGAAAATCACCATTTTTTTTTCATGGCAAATTTAACGAACTCAGTGGCCATTTTCAATAGCAAACTGTTAAACTACCAGAGGATATTTCATGAAAACTTTGAAAATCACATGGCTATGGGCCAAAACCTTGGTACCTTAGGTAGCCTAAAGTTGGTAACCAGCTGGATGGTTAGTCCCCCATCGTAATTTCCATAGGTTTTGACCAGCCTAGGCCTACTGGATGATCCATGGATTTTGGGTGACTTAGGGGACCTCCCATGGTTATTTTTCATATCTAATTGAAGTGAAAAATGGCTTTATTTTTAATGTCCCTTAAAAATGCTGCTGTTCACAGCAGCCCAGAAAATCTTTATTGCTGAGGGCGTTTTCCCCAGTGTTTGTTGGTTAAATCCTGTAGCTTACCCTCCAATGATCTCTTCCAGGATTATGTTTCATCATATCACTCATTCCAGCAACTTACCCTACACTATTTTCATGCCCGGCAAGAAAACTATTGGAGACGCGGCCCCGAGACAAAACAGTGCTTTTTGGGATGTTTAACAAAATTCAACAACATCTTTTAATCTCAGAATTGGTTAAAGGAAAACCCACATACCTACCTACAGTTGGGTTTAAAAACCATGAAGCCCTGTAAAGCGCTCCTTTAACTCGACAGCTGCGTCCCTGCTGCCTGGAAAAAAAATAAGCTAACATCCCTTGGAATTTTGGGGCGATCATTGGTTGGTTTTATCATGTTACCAGGTGCCTAAAAACTGCCCTTTTTGTTTTTCCATCAGGCACAACCTGTTGATCCCAACTGACTCAATCATATGTCTGGGTAAATTATAACGACCTCACTGCGACCGAGCCCTGGAATCATGGTGAATGTTAGGGAAATCATCCCAAAATGGCCTTAATTCAGGTTAGTGAATTATTATAATTTACCCTGATCACTAAGGCACAGCCATACAGATATCACATGGTAATTCCTGGACCATCATATCTCAACATGTTTAATCAATTTTTCATATCATTTCATGGTGATTCACAGGACTCTTTTTTCCAATATTTAGATATATTTAGATAGAATATAATATCATTCAATACATTTCTATAGTTTAGATACATTTAGATACCGTATTTCAGTATATTGCCACGTTCTTTTTCGCCCTAAAGTGTCCCAGAAAAACGGCAACGGCAACCCCGTTGCGCCGGGGTTTGGACTCCGAAGGCCCTCTTGGTGCAGCAGTTTGAAGAGGGCTTGAGCTACCTGGAGGAGACGAGAGATTGACCTAACGAGTTCGGAGTTGGAAAAGGAGCGACCTGACCACCAAAACTGGGGATTTAACCACCAAAAAATTGGGATTTCACATGACTTAACCACCAAAAACATGGGATTTGACATGACTTAACCACCAAAAATATTGGGATTTAACCAACAAACTCAGATACCTTCAGCTTCAGAAGAGGGTCCAGGTACAGGTATCGGAACCAAAGTAACAGAAATGGGTTTGGTACAGGTGAAACTAAACCACTGAAATGTTTGACGATTTTCTGTACTTTTTGGGGTTAAACATGTCTTTTTTTGGCTTCGCATGGCTAGTGGTTTTGGATTTACTACTTGTTTATCCCGGTCAAACAATGCAGCTGCTAGACTAGACTTAATCCATTTGAGGAGTTGCTGGTTATCCCCCTATAATACCACCCAAACAAGATAACACAGAATGGCATCTGACTGAAATAGTAGTGATCACCAACTTTTCTATTATTTTTTGTGTTACTATTCCATCAACAAAAATCCCAGTATGCATGTCTTCCCCAACCCACCTGGCATCTTGTGGCTGGTCACTCCCCCATCAACAGGACCTCAAGTATGGCCTCCACGACCACTTTGTCCACATGGTCGCCAATGTCGGGACCTCAAAAGAGCAGATCGCCACGTTTGATCGCAATCCTCCGGAGTTGTACGGAAAAAACACGTTGATGGAGACTATATATATATGTATATATTTATATATATACTGTATCCCAATAGTCATGGGGGGTTCCATAGTCATGGGGGTAATAGCTGGATGGTTTCTAATGGAAAATCCGATTAAAATGGATGATTTGGAGGTATACCCCCATTTCAGGAAGCCCCAAATGAAGAACAACTGTTCTTTTGTTCGGGTTCTAAGGAGGATTTGTTTTCCTGTTTCCGATCCTTCCGGCGGCAGTGCTTGGGGAGATCCCTGTTGTTTGCGGTTTGTCTCCAGATTAGCCATGGTGCCTTCTGGGCGTGTTGAAAAACACATGGCAAGATGACTTGTGTCGCATACGCATTGGAATCTATTGGAATCTGTGTTCTTCGCATCCCAGGGGCTTGGCCTGGTCAAATTCAGAAAACAACATCCATCAATGGTTTTCTTTTTTTCAGAACTTCTGAACTTGTTGATCTCTAACATTCTATTCAGAACTACTTAACACGGTGATCTATTCAGCGACTCTTAAGCATGCAGGTTGGACTCAGCATGTTTTTTTTTCTCGATAGGTTTTTCAGGGATTCCCCAATCATCGAGACGCCCCCATTTCATTTTGATATTTAAAGCGACCATGGTAAAAAAGGTATAGAAATGCCACCTCGAAGTTGAAAAACCTAGAAATGGATAGAAATGGATCACTTGGATTAATTCCAGCCCTACTTTGGATGGTCTGATTATCACTATAGATTCCTTTCTTGATCCTCAGTCCAAACCAGCCTGGTCTGGCCAGGCCACTTCTTCGCAGGCGCCACAGAGAGGGTAAATTGCCTCATTCTACCAGGTGAAAACTCACCAAAGAAACAAAAAGAGGTGTTTACTCCTGGGTAGTTCATGGGAGTGCCAAACTTCTAGGATTTCTATGGATTTCTTAGATTAATTAATCACAACAGCATGCATTCTGGAAACACATGTCCGATGTGACTTTCTCAATTCGCGCGCACAGCACAGCACGGAAATCGACCTCTCTAACATGACTGATGAGCAAAGGCATGGAAAACCCTGAGAAGGTTGATTGACCAAGAGCCAAAAAAATGATTAAATGATATTAAGTGATATTAAATGTCCAAGTTGCGACATGGTGTGCTGAGTGCTGGATGTCCCAAGGTGTGAAGATGCTTTAGTGCTGCCGTCATGGCTGTCACATGAATTTTTTCTCCACAATCTCCAGATCGTCATTTTCCCAGTGCCAGTATTTGTGACCCCAACTTTGATATGGAAGACAAACTTGGCCATATCCCAGTGCGGACCATCAAAATCGATAATCAATGAATAATATATATAATAATATATAATAGTCAATGAATGATCTATTATAATATATATATATAGTAATATATATAATAATCAATGAATAATATATTATAATATATATATATACTCATGTCGTGAGGTCACTGGAATCATGGGAATTGGATTCGGGGAATCCCAAAATGGCCCAAAATCTCCTCTTATTTCAGACCATTTGTAGGTCATTTTTCCTAGGGACACCATGGTTTTCTCCACATCTATATTAGTTTTCCATAGGGTATGTATATATATATACATATGTATGTATATATATATATATATATGTATATATATGTATATACATCTATCCTCATGCTTCATCCCATTTTTCTCCTCGTGGCTTGTTGGATTTGTCGGCGAGGTGCTCAAGTCGTGGCCCTGGTGGACCTTTTTGGGTCCCGTGGCGCCGCAGATGTCCAGCATCTTCAACGCGCAGGCTTTGCCAACTTGGGGGATTTTCAGTCGTCACAGGCGGGGTCACTAAAATGCTCTAATGACTTGGGAAGTCAGCATAGAAATCGTGGATTTACTATAGAAATTCAGAAACTTATGGAATATTCATCATTATCTATAATTGTTAGTAATGGATAAACATGATTAATAACCATTGATAATGGTTAATACTGAATATATAATAATTTTTAATAATGGATAATAATGGATAATAATGGATAATAATGGTTAATAACCTATAAACTGATTTGATAGTTACCCTCTGGTAAACTAACTGTTAATAATGGTTAATAATGGCAAATCATGGTTAATATTGGTTTATAATGGTTAATATTGGTTTGTAATGGTTGATAATGGATTAACTAACAGTTTGCGAACTTGAAAACATGGCCCATTTAGAAATAGTTTATTTACCTATTAAAGATGGTGATTTTCTATAGCGAACTGTTAGTTTACCAGAGGGTACCACCATCTTTGGAAACCTCCAAATGAATATCATAGGATATGAATATAGTCATAGAACATCTTTGTGGAATATTAAATATAATTACTGTAATTGGATATATGCTACTGGTGATTTTCATCAGGGTTGCTCCAGCCGCAAGCGGGTGGAAAGAGGTGATTTTACTATACATGTTTCCCATTTTTTTCCCATGGAAAACCTGGGGTGTATGGGGCAACCCTGCTAAAAATGGTGACGCATGGGGTCCTTAGAATGGGAACAATACACATTGGCGTATTTTATACCATTTATAAATGTTGATTTCGATGTTGGTTTAACCAACATTTGGTGGATACAACAAACAAAGTCGATTTACCCCAGGATTCACAAATGGTTTTAAACAATGTTTTTTCCCCAACAATAATGGGAGGGAGGTAAAAAAACAAAGATTCTAGGAGGATATATAAATATAAAGTGGGGATACACTGGGATGTATTCATACTTTTGATCATAGTATAATCAAAAGTATGAAACAATACAAGATTTGGGTGTGGCACGACATGGTGTGCCCCAAAGTAGCAATCTGGGGAAGGGGAAATCGAGGATAAACCGATGATAAACCAATGGATCGATATGTGCCACTTAAAACATGATGATTTCCCCATAAAAAGGCTTCGCCATCCCTTCATTACTAGGAGGTACCAAAAAGCCATGAAAAGGAATCCCATTCGTCTGGGATGACCATACCGAGGATGTTCACCAACAATGGGGGATCTTGGTCATCTTGGTCACCAAACATAACTGTTGGATGTACCAACTGCAGCAGATTGGTTGATAGATTCTTGGGCTTATCAGCTTGCTTTCTCCATCAAAAGCCATAAAATCGGGATCACAAAAATAACGACCTCACGTTGTGACGTCACTAGAATTGGAATGGGAATGGGATTGGGATTAGCCACAAATCGCATTGTTTTTCAGGTTGGTGACTTATTATCTGGTTGGTGGTTTGGAACATTTTTTATTTTCCATAATATATGGGATGTCATCCTTCCCATTGACGAACTCCATCATTTTTCAAGATGGTTATTGCACCATCAACCAGCCATTATTAACCATTATTAGCCATCATTAACCATCATTAACAATCATTAAATCACCATTAAATCACCATTAAATCACCATTCTGATCTTCCCTCTGGGGATTTAAGATAGGTATGGAACATCACCATTTAAAAAGGGTGAACCGTCTGTGGATGCACCACCAAAATCCCCCAAAAAGTGTGTTGCTGAAAATTTCCTGTTCATCACCACAAAATCCCGTTGAATCACCATAAATCCCGTTAAACCACTATAAAATTACCGTGAATTCACCATAGAATCACCAGATTTCTTGGGAGGCGGCCCTGTGTGCGAGCTCCAGATGCTGTCAAAAATGGCCTTTGGGCGAGGCAACTGAACCCACCAAACCTGATGGTTAGGATTTAGCATGATTTAGCCATTGATCAATAGGGATTTAGCCATTGAAAAACAAGAATTTAGAGGATTTCACATGATTTCACATGATTTAATCATTGACATTCATAGGGATTGATAGGACTGATAGGAATTGATATGGAAAACCATGGATGGACCATCATGGGATTATTGGGATTTATAGGGTTGAACCGAGTTGAACCATTGATGGTTTGTTTTATTTTCTTACCATCGATGGTTGATGATGGTTTTATGATTCTTTGGGAGTCTTTGGGGGTCTTTGGGGAAATTTAACATGAAAATCCACCATCAACAACGGGGATTATGATGGGGATATGGTTGATAATCCTCCAGTAATGAAACATGGCTGGCAGAGAAATCCCCGTAAAAGGAGGTTTCAAGCTGGCAAAACTATCGAACTAAATGATGGATTTTCCGGCAAGCCATGTTTTACTACCAGAGGATATGTCTGATTTGGAAATACTGCCCGGATGATTGGATGCTAAGATAGAAGATATTGCCCATATATTGTCTTTATTCATTTTGCACTTGATCAAATAGAAGATCCACATGTGATCAGTGAGGACCGACGTGTGACTGGAGCTACTTTTGCGGACTGTTCTACGGACACAGAGTCTATCTTCTGTTTGATGCATCTTCTATGTGTTTTGAGGGTTTCAATAGCTTCATCTTAGTGGATCCTAGTAAGTATATATATATATACCCTGGTAATTTAACATAGCTATTGAAAATGGCCCATTTATAGATGATTTACCTATTAAAGATGGTGATTTTCCATAGCTGAGGGTATGTACATTATATATATATATACAGATATGATACTGTAGTATGTAATGTCAACTCTGGACTAAGAGGTGGGCTGTGGATCAATAAGGTGGTTTCATTTTAGTAGCAGATGATATCGCAATTTGGGGTGACCCCCTTTGTCAACCAGGGCTTTATTATTTTCCTTCATTATTTTCCTTCATCGACATTATTTTCCACCGAGGTCGACATTATTTTCCTTCATCCATGACTTTCCAACAGCCCAATGTCCCAATCTGACCATCATCCAATGTGTTAAAAACCCTCTGTCGTTCCTTTGTACCGCTTGGCCAATAGGATTTCCCATAGCGGGTTATGATAATCCTCAGCACAAATATTTTGAATAGTATACTGATAGTATATGGATTATACATATTGGATAGTCCCATATATATTGGATTATATATTGTGATAGTCCCCAAAATATATAATGAATAGTATAATCCAATTGAATATTATATTTGGGGACTGTATGAATATACAATATCACATTTAAAATCCAAGAATAATGATAATGTATCACTATACAATATATTGAATATTATACTGTCACCCCATCTATACAATATATTGAATAGTATACTGTCACTGTCACCCCATCTATACAATATATTGAATAGTATACTGTCACTCCATCTAATCAACCAGGGTCTAGAACACTGCTCAAATGGAATGGAGAGTTGGTAGTATATGCAAACAAATGTGGTAAGCCCAGGTACAGTTATATCTATATAATGATATAAGCACTCTCCAATAGTAGTTGGTTAATGAGTGTTAAGTCAAAACATCCCCAATAGTAGTTGATATAAAACATCCCCAATAAAACATCCTCAATCGTGGTATAGTTATATCTAATATAGTACTAGGATAGTTACATCCTTTATGTAATCATAGTAATAGGAGGATATATCTAAATCTTGGATAGTACAATAGGATACTAATGAGTATAAGCCCAGTAAAACATCCCAAATAGTATAGTACCAACAGTACTAGTTGGTATTACCACCCCACATAGATCTCCGGTCACCGCGGCAGATGCTGCTTTCCTGGCAGAGAGCGCAGGCCTGACTGGCTGGATAGCTATGGAAAATCACCATGTTTCATAGGTAAATCAATCTTTTTCTATGGGACATGTTCAATAGCTATGTTAAATAACCAGAAGATAGTCCTTGGGGTACCCACTGGTAATCAAACATAGCAGCTGGACATTTTTCCTCCATCTAGTCCGGCGATTTTCCTCCAAATTAACACTTTGACCTTGCCACTTTTTTGGGGGGTTGGAAGATGACTCTCCACAACAAATGGTCAACTCCCAGGGTATGCGTCAATTTGGAGGAGGCTATATGCCTGATGATTGGTTAATATAGTAGGGTTATATGAATTGTATTTAATTGTGTTATTGGGGATTATGAACTAGCCCATACCGGGGATAGCTATTTGTCAAGCCCAATGATGGCATGGGATAGGGTTATTTTTCATGGCTCAGATCTTGCTACAACTGGCGAAGTGTTTTGGAGCTGGGGTATATCCCAAGATACGCTAGTTATAAGGTGTAACATCCCGCCAACCACTTGGCTAACAGTAAGTAGCATCTAAGTACAATATCTACAATTGAAAAGTTTCAAAACTCCTGGATTTTGTTGATGATTTGTTCGGTGGTTATAGTATATACATAAAATTTTGGTACTCCATGAACTGATTTGTTTTTCGGGTTATAGTATGCAATACATATATTGATTGAGGGCTATCATACTCCATGAATTGGGAGAGCCCATCAAGCAATGGGAATTCCAGGATCCTAAAATGGAGGTACTGTACCATATGTTTGGCCATATTTTGGGGGTATATCTCCTTAGATAGGCCTGAAAAATAGGCCTTATATATGGTAGGTACCTCAATTTTAGGATCCTGAAATTCCCATTGATTCAAGCAACCATGGTTTGGGATTTTCCAGGAGGCCCTTGACACTGCTCCATTGGCTTTCTGGTGAGGGCTGCCAGGATCTCCACTCGGTCCATGACAAGATGAGATGAATTGCTGCCGTACCCTCTGGTAATTTAACAGTTCGCTATTGAAAATGGCCATTTATAGTGGATTTTCCCATTAAAAATGGTGATTTTCCATAGTTATGTTAGTTTACCAGAGGGTAAATCATGCATTCAGAGGTTGGGCTTCTGTGCCATTCTGCCGACATGACCTGAAACTTCGGAGCACCAGCAAAAGTGGAGTTTTCCTATGTTTCTTTGCGCATTCAAAGAAACATTTTCTGAGAGCTTGCGCTTGCGCATTCAGAACATCTAGGCCATCTTCGAGAGTTGCCCAACATATACCCTCTGGGAATTTAACATAGCTATTGAAAATGGCCCACTTATAGTTGATTTACCTATTAAAAATGGTGATTTTCCATAGCTATGTTAATTTACCAAAGGGTATTGGGTGGAATGATTAAAAACCATAAAATTCAATGAGAATCGTCACCGATATACATCTGGAATTTCTGCACCTATCCTCCCAGAGATGGTGATTTTTTTTGTGGTTTCTGCCTTGGATAGGAGAAGATGAACTTGCTGCTGTGGCTGGGAACCTTTCATGGTGTCTCGTTCTCAAATTCTGGGATACTGCGAAACGGGCCTGATTTTGCAATTTCAACATGGAAAGTTGTGTGTGTGTGTGACCTTGGGGTGTACCCTCTGGTAATTTAACAGTTCGCTATTGAAAATGGCCCACTTATAGTTGATTTACCCAGCTATAAAATGGTGGATCTTTCCATAGTTTTTTGTTAACGTTTACCAGAGGGTACTGCGAAAAGGGCAATTTCGTAGTGAAAACAATGATGGTCCATTGGAATTGGGCATAGACATTGGGTTCCATAGAATCCACTAGTTTTTTTTTTTTTTCGCGAGCAATTGGTTGGTTCCAGAATGTTTCAATCATTGAGTATACCGGTAAACGTTTACATAACTATGGAAAATCACCATTTTTAATGGGTAAATCCACTATAAATGGCCATTTTCAACAGCTATGTTAAATTACCAGAGGGTACTGTCCATCCACCAAAACAATCTGGCGGCATCTGGCGCCCAAATTCGAGCAGATAAAATTTGGGACTTGGGTGGCTGCCCATCGATGAGATAAAAATTAAGTCGGTTGAACCGTCTATGATTCTTCCTTGTTACTAGTATGGCCATGTTTTGGTTGGTAGCCCTCTGGTAATCAAACATAACTATGGAAAATCACAATTTTTAATGGGTAAATGGCAATTTTCAACAGCGAACTGTTAAATTACCAGAGGGCAACCCTCTGGTAATCAAACATCGCAACAAGCAATGAACAACTTAACTATTTGCAGGCGGTTTTGCTCTCTGATTTGACTTTGTATGGTTCATGGCTGGATATACCGTGACATACCGTGATGGATTATCAATCCTTGTAGGTGAACATTCTTATTTCGTTGTCATTACATAATATATAGTCACAATGTGAGGCCCCCAAGATAGCTAAGTTGGTTTATAACTCCAGTAACTATGGTTTATGGTATTTATAACTATAGTTCCTGGGGCTTATAAACCAACTTATATCTTGGGGGCCTCACATTGCAATATATAGTCAATATTTAGTGGGTGAAACCCCATTGTGGCCCCTTTCGCCCAATGTTGCTGGTGATGAATTCCAAGTTTTTTCGTCATCTTTCCGTTGTGAAAATCCCTTGGTTTCCCCTTCAAGGCAGTATGGTTCTGGCTCCAGACACTGTGGAGGGGCGCTTCCTCCAAGGCAGACATCGGATATTCATTGAATGGTGGTTAAAATGATGGGGATAAAACGCTGGTATATTGGGATGATATACTAGTTTAATAATGGGTTTTTCTACTTGTAATCCAACAACATGATATATTTAAGGGTTGGTCGGACACTGCTTTTGCACCCTCTTTCAGACGAACCTTAGGGTTGTGAAACCCGCCATTCTTGGGAAGATGATCTCCACTTGCTGGTCGCAGGTCACAGGTTTTCCATCAAGTACCCTCTGGTAATTTAACGTAGCTGTTGAAAATTGCCATTTATAGTGAGTTTTCCCATTAAAAATGGTGATTTTCCATAGCTATGTTAGTTTACCAGAGGGTAGATCTGGATGATGATCTGCGATAGCAGGATGTTTTGCCTTGCTTAATTAGGTTTCCAAGGAAAACAACTACAGGAAATTACGATTTTACCCTTCAACTATGGGCAGTTCCTGCCATTTTCTTTTAAAGAAACCTACTCTGGGATATATGATTGGACATATTATTTTTTATTAGTCACTATTCATCCCTAAATGATCCTAAATGACTGAACTTTTTAGGTTGGTGGCTTGTGGTCATTTATCCGGAAATCTGAATTTAGATGGAAGATCAGTCAGATCTCGCGGCAACAACGCTTTCCAGCTAACCCCGCCCAGAGATTATTTGATGTAGGGACCCTCATTGGTTTGCTTTGATCCCGCATATTTCTCACCAAAGGCCAAAGGTGACACATGGTATACCTGCATAATCATGAATCCAAGGAAATTATCCGTGGCTTTGCACTTATCGTCTACATCTGGGTATTTCGGGTGGATTAGTGGTCCAATACTCACACCTTTTACATGGGAAAATGGACCAACCAGCAATACATACTTCACATTGGATCCCGGGCTCACAGTCGAGGGAAATCATGATCAACCAGTGGATTTGGGGATATGTTCAGGTCCAAAGCGATATAATATCATGTTGTTTATCAAAAACTATGTCCAGATTACATCCCCATTCTGGCAGTGTTTTGAGCGATTATACCCCTTTTTCAAAATATCACAGCATCGATTTGCATCTCATTGTTTGGGGACAAACAGAAGCCCAAATCCCAGTTTGTTCATCCACATCACATCCCATTATATATATATACACATTATATCCCCATTGAGATCTTGTAAAATCCCTTAAACCCCTCAACGTTTTGTGCCACCAGCCATCAACATTCCACAGAACATGCCCCTTGGATCTGCCGTAGGTCGGTGGCATGGAGAAGTTGACTACGACTACGAGGTGCTTGAGAGACGAAATTGGCCGAGCCTTGCTTTTTGGGTACATTGGATGGTTGCCTTCTGCAGCAGCTGACAGGTGGTCAACATCCCGCTCTTTATAGGGTTTCAACCATCCTTTTGGTGCAGGATTTCGCAAGCATCCACAGTGGTAATAGAGTAGTATAGATTATAGATCCTGAGACCCTCCGCTAATCAAGCATGGCTAGCTGGAAAATCGCCTGTACATGAAGGTGTGAATGAGAAAAAACATCTATAAATGGGGGATTTTCCATTGCCATGTTAAATTCCCAGATGGTAAAATTAATAATCATCAACATATTAATCATTAGATACTTAGTATACCCGTTAGGTAGCCTCATAATGTTGGAGGATTGGGTAGAGTTGATGTAGGCGAGGAGTTTCCCCATGAATGATTCCCCTCTAGTGCCTTGAATATACCCCCAAAAAGATGTTGGAGAAGCATGAGTTGGAGGGTCGCAGTTTGTATTTGGCTACTAATTGAGGTTGTAACCTACCTATAAATGAGAGAACCCTAGGAATCAGGGACTTACAATCGCCGATGGCAACCTCTTGCCGCGACCTCGGCGTCGCGACATCTTCGCGACAGATGACCATCGGCGAACGGATGGTGCATCAATTCTGGTTGGAGCCAGGAGTCTCAGGTTTTTGGATACCAAGGGATACCAAGGTGCCAGGCTCGGCTCGTCATTTGTGTTTTTTTTATGTGTTTAAAGGTCATGTCAATTAATGGGAGATGCCAATCAAGAATTAGACTTCTAAAAAACTGTATTATACTGATACTATCTAGAATATTAAATTAGGAAAGATCGGACTTGTGGGAAGTCCCAGTTGCTCCGCACTGGGTTTCAGTTTGATGGTTGGTTTGACATTGGGAAGATGCTGGTATTTCCCATTTTTTCTTGTGGGTTGCTTACCACTTCCTGCCAAAGATAGTTCGCCATGACCCCTTGGGGCCGCCGAGGTACCGTGCGGCTGAGGAGATCTTTGATCTGTGCCTTCGGGCTTTGCACATGGCTGGAGCCCAGGTATCAGGTGGATATTTCTACAGCTTCTGCATTTCTATTAGGGTCAAAAGATGGTATGAAGGGATGTTCATGTAGCCGTGACTTCCAAGAAAGTGTGAGAAAACGGTGGGGAATGATATGTTTACCCAAGAAGAGCGATACCCCTAAGCAGTGTAATGTCATCATATGTTGTCATTGCCACAGCCGCGCACTTTCAAGCCCAAAATGGCGCCAATCCTAAATCTGCTGAGATCTTTGGGTTTGAGATCTGAAAGTAGAATTCATCAAAGACATGACATCTGACATACAAGATAAATAAAACAAACATAATATATATATATATATATATATATGTATATGTATGCATAATATGTATATATGTAAATATATATATAATATGTATATATTAATATATATGTCTATCATCTATATGATATTTATATTTCTAACCTCATTGAAGCCCATTCAAAGTAGCACCGTCCCATCCCGGGACCCAGGCCTTGACGGCCTTGCGCGATGCCGGCCGTCTCGAATCGGCCAGCGAGCGCGGTGCGTTTGCCTCGTTGGGGCCCTCAGGCGGGGCCCTGGGGGAGACTTTCCAGCAGCGCGGTGGTGACTGGAACCATGGAATATAACTATGAATGGTTAATGATGGTTATAATGATGGATAATGATGGATAATGAATGGTTAATGATGGTTATAATGATGGATAATGATGGATAATGATGGTTAATGATGGTTATAATGATGGATAATGATGGATAATGATGGTTAATGATGGTTATAATGATGGATAATGATGGATAATGATGGTTATATAATGATGGTTAATGATGGTTATATAATGATGGTTAATGATGGTTATATAATGATGGATAATGATGGTTATATAATGATGGATAATGATGGTTAATGATGATTACATCATTTGATTGGTGGTTGACTGGAACCATGGAATGGATTGAATGGATATGACTTTCCATATATTGGGAATGTCATCATCCCAACTGACGAACTCATATTTTTCAGAGGAGTTGAAACCACCAGCCAGATGATTACTATACTGCTTGGTGGTTCGATTGTTCTTTTTTTCAGATTTTGAGATTATATAAATGATCATCTATATAATTAATCATATAATGATGTGGTTAAAACAATAATAGACCACCCATGACTGGGAATGGTAACCATAGCACCTATAAAAATGGTGATGACTGGGGGATGGTTTATGACATTTTACCCACAGTATATATAACAATGCGTCTCTTATGATGTTCTTTCCTGTTTTTGTTCCATGTTCCATAGCTGGGATGATCCCAATTGAGTAAGAGGCTACTGCCACTCTGAAAAACATGTCCTGACAAACAGGGATGCAGGGATTTATTTTCCCCATTAGAAAACAACAACAACAACAACA
>Ga0126342_10002194_pt1 | contig 29847 bp, 26 predicted proteins | sample Cyp1metagenome_FD_92528 | JGI IMG/M metagenome (GOLD analysis project Ga0126342, IMG submission 92528) | Coral microbial communities from Lord Howe Island, Old Settlement Bay, Australia - Cyphastrea 1 metagenome | ecosystem: Host-associated > Invertebrates > Cnidaria > Coral ...
CCCCTTGAGACTTATATTCTATGTATGTAGTTCTGCAAGGAATTGGGTCTCTTCCATGTATAAGGGTATAGATCAATTCCCTTTGGGGAGTAGCGACCCTGGATATCTGAAGTTCCTGAACTGGAACATTAAAAAAACACCAGGTCACCCGAAATGATCAATTTCTTTTTGTTTTGTTTAAAAAAAAAAGGGTTTTTCAAGCTCACCTAAGGTTACCTCCACGACCGGTGCCGTAGAACAATGAAAAAAACCTACTTTGTAATGAAAACCAATGGAATTAGGTGGTGTTCCCATAAAAAAAAGGTGAATCTTCCCCTTGAGACTTATATTCTATGTATGTAGTTCTGCAAGGAATTGGGTCTCTTCCATGTGTAAGGGTATAGATCAATTCCCTTTGGGGAATAGCGACCCTGGATGTCTGAAATTCCTAAACTGGAGAACATTTCAGGAAAAAAAGGTTCCCTGAAATAATCAATTTCTTTTTATATTGTATTAAAAAAATAGTCTTTCAAGCTCACCTAATGTTACCCCCACGATTGGTATCGTAGAACTATGATTAAAAAAATATTTTGCAATGAAAATCAATGGAATTAGGTTATATTCCACAAAAAATGGATGAACCTTCCCTTGGTTTTCATGGTCTTTCACGGTTGGTTTCAAAAAATATAGTTTTTGATATCCCCTGAAATAATTAATTTTTTTTAATATTGTAATTAAATGATTTTTTTAAGTTCACCGAAGGATACCCCCACGACCGGTGCCGTAGAACAATGAGAAAAACCTATTTTGCAATAAAAACCAATGGAATTAGGTGGTGTTCCTCAAAAAAAGGATAAATTCTATTCAATAGAATGAATTTTTCAAGTTCACCTAAGGTTACCCCCACGACCGGTGTCGCAGAACAATTAAAAAAATTGCTTTGTAATGAAAACCAATGGAATTAGGTGGCGTTCCTCAAAAATGGATGAACCTTCCCCTGGTTTTCATGGTTTTTCACGGTCAATGTCAAAAAATCTAAATTTTGATTGAAAAATATAAGAATTTAGCAGATTTAATGACATATTCCCTGCCACCTGTATTTCTTTCGAGATTGTCGCGGCAAAACGGCGGGAACCGACATGAATGCCTACGAAATATATTTAGATTGTAAAAAGAAATTAAAGAAATTAAACTAAATTCACGATTACAGTGGAAAAAACCATGGTGATCCATGGTAGGAACCCAGGCTTTCGGGTGGAGCTAAATTTTTCAGGATTGGATTTTCTAAATTAAATCTTCTAAAATTTTCTAAAAATAAAACATATTCTATGTATTTTTTTTTTCCTATAAGGGAGCAAAATTAAATTCCGGTATATTCTAAGTACGAGTAATTCCTTATATATATATATTTCAATTTTCTAGTATCCAAAACTCATCAAATAAATAATCTTTTCAATATTTTTAAACATTTCCATATCAAAAATAATATAAATATTAATATTTTTTTATATATAGAAAATTCAAAAATATAATATTTATAATATCTTTATTCTTAATAAAAACATAATATTTAAAATATTCAAAATATAATATTTTAAACATATATTAATATTTATATAATTTTCATTAAACATATTTTTTTTCCATTCAAAAATCACAAAATCTTTAATATATTTTAAATCTATTCTTAGAATCCGTCAAAAATCCACAATAAATAATAATTTCCTAAATAATTAAATAATAAGAATAATAATTATTTTCTTTATTTTATAAATTAAATTTCAAAATTATTGTTTTAGAATTATTCCTTCTAATAATAAATATATGTTTTAATTATTTTATAAAATTTAATTAAATAATATTTTAATTATTAATATTAATATTTAAATTTAAATTTTAATATTATTTGAGAAAGGGAAATATGAAAGGTAGTTATGTCAGACATTATAATTCTGTTTATCATTGTAAAATGCCTCCAATTTAAGTAATTCATAATTCGTAAATGGGCATGTAATCGGATATTCATAATTAAATGGATATATCTGGATCCGAAAAGAAAATACCCCGCGATTATCATGGTTAATTATTAATTAATTTATTTAAAGAATTATTTAGAGGTATATTATTTGTCGTATGTATCGTGTATAAAAAACACGATCAATATTAGCACAAACACCAAAATCGTTTTTACGGTACCTATGGATGCTCGAACCTGTCACTTTCATCGCACCGTTGGGTACGGGACAAATGGATGTCGAAAAATCCGAATTTCAAGTCGAATGATGATGGTGATGAGGAGGATGATGATGATGATGATGTTGATAATGATGATGATGATGATAATAATGACGAGACATTGCGAAGGGGCTGCTGCGTGAAGAGACTCACCAGGCATATGGCGAGAGTTCCCTTTGAGGGGGGGGAGGGGGGGTCCCTTTCTCCTGGTCGTTCAAGGATAAGGGGTCCAGCCCGACCCTTTGCTTCGCAAAGTAAAACTCAAGGTAGCCCGCTAGGAGGCTACCTTTCGCGATTATTTATTTAAAATAAAAATTCAAAGAGCCATTTTTTTTAAAACTATATTAAAAAATATAAAATACAAGATATATATATATATAATTATATATATATATACATATGTATTATAAATATAAAAATAAATATGAATATAAATACAAATATAGATATAGATGTAGATATAGATATAAATATAAAGATATATATATCAAATTAAATCAATAAATATCAATATTCGTATGTTTCCATCTAGCTAGCTCTATTGGATCATCATGATATAATATTATCTAAGATCATTTATTTTTCGTTTGCCTACCCATCTATGTATCATCTGCACATCTATTTCTTACCTATTTATCATTTGCATATATATATATATATACAGGCCATGGTTTTGGGATGACGCTTTTTTTCCAGCTACGTTGTCCAGCAAGGTCACAGCCGTCACTGGAAATGGTCACGGTGAAAACGGTCCGAATTTCGCTGAAGCCTTGAACTTGGCTGAACTTTCCAACATCAGGATATAATCACGGTACAATTGAGGGGGGTTTCCCAAGCCATGGGGATACCCCTTTATTGCTGGAAGGCTTCATGGAAAATCCCGGCCACAAAAATAGAGGATTTGGAGGTAACCCCCCATAGCTTAGGAAATCCCCACAATGATGTTGGAACAGATAAAACATACATTATATTCGTCTTTTTCCCATTAAAAAATTGATCAATCATGGGATTCTCTGATCATTCTATGGTATTCTATCGTGATATACTGCAGTGATTTATTCTACAAACATTTAATGAGGATATAATGGGAGAATCATGGGAGAATGACAATCCATAGAGTCCATATATCATATCATGGGATATATCATGGGGCATATGATGATCACGAATTATTGCCCAAATCATGGGAGAATCAGGGGATCATATTAGGAATTCTTGGGGATATGGGGATCATCAATAATTCATAATAATTCCATGGGGGTCATAGAGCGGATTCTGTGATAATTCGATGGGATACTAGTGATTGATATATGACTTGAAAATTGTGGATGTGAACTTAAGCATCATCCAGAAACTGCAGTCTTTCTTTCCATTGGTCATTAAATGTTCCTCTCAGGAATCGTGTCCCGTGGATATCTGAAAGTTTCTTCTTTCAGATTTTCCATTTTGTATCAAAAAATGAAGCTTCAGGGCCTCGCTTGCACAATGGCAATTTGCCAGTTGGACTGGTCAGAACTGGTTTTTCATTTTGCGGCTTCCTCGGTGAGCAGGCATGGAGATGATTTTGATAAGGGTTTGTGTGAAAATGGGTTATGCCCCCACATGTTTATTCCAAGAAAGAAAGTTATGACAAAAATTGATGAACCACTAAATTTGGGTGGGGTTACCGCATTTTCACACACACACAATACCCATATGTTCAGATGAAAGATTGTTCGCTGACATGGGCCCAATTGTTTTTCCATGATTCATCCTCTTTCTTTTGATCGGAGCACAGTGAAATCAATATTAACATAGGATGACTTATATCTTTTGGTCATAAACTTGAATCGTTTGAATCATTAAAGCAGGATTTTTCCAAGGGATTTCGGTGGACCAGTTCTTTCCTTACTCTTGATCTCCGTTGCTATCAGGCCACCCGCCATCTTTTCCACCAGCTTTTCAACATAAGCCTACCACTTTGGTTCCTGAGCCACCGTGCCATGGCATCCAGTAGGGATCTGGGGGCATATTGAACTTTTTGCCTCAGCTGAGTTCCCACTCCGTTATCCGCATCGGTGTTTCGCCGTTTGTGTTTCGCCACTGCCGTCTGTCATTTTTTTCACGTAAAGGCCAACTTCCGGAATTGAGAAAGGTGGTTTGACATTGGGTTTGCCGCATGTCATACGGTGGATGGTGGCGAAATCCGAATCACCAGTTGATAGATGGTTTATCCCACTATTTACAGAGGTTTTACCCATCCTTTTGGTGGTGCAGGATTTCGCAACCATCCACAGGATATCACAACTATGGGCCTATGCGGATATCATGGGGTCAGCCTGTGAACTTGAAAATGATCGAACTCCCCGAAGCACCCAGGCCGCCCGGTCAACCAGTCTGTTTTACTGGCAGAATATGGGTTTGTCTGAAAATAGTGTACCCCCAAACCCAATGCTTAGTGATCATTATCCCTATTAAATGGCTATAATTGGAGGTATACCCTATTTTCGGACAAAACCATCTGGCAACATCCTCAAGTTTAAAGGACCAAAAAACACAAATTTGAGCATGTGGGAACCCACATGCGGTTGTCTGAAAATAGGCTCCCCAAATTTTCATGGTTTGTCATCCCCCCATGAAAGTACCCCTATGTATCCACCATTTTCCGACAAACTCAAATCACCTTGAGTTTGTTATATATCCCACATAATACAATCATAGCACCACTAAATTCTAAGGAAAATCCCTCTTGTTAATGATCAAATCCCTATGAGCATTCACCTTTTGGTCGGTAGCATCCTACCGGAGCGCCATCCTTTGGGCGCCGGCGTGTGGCCGCGATGATAGTCGTCCGCCTTCTCATCCTCGTATCCTGCGAGACGACAACTTCCGGCATCGATTTAGGCATTGATTGATGGTAAACATACAAAAAGCTATTCAACATGGCCATAGAAATAGAGGATTTAACCATTAAACAATGTGATTTTCCATAGCTATGTTAGTCTACCAGAGGGTGATTGATGGTGAATGACTGGTTGGTGGTTGACCCACCCTTCTGAAAAATATGAAAGTCAGCTGGGATTATTATTCCCAATATATGGGAAAATAATCCAAATGTTCCAAACCACCAACCAGATGATTGCGAAGGGGCAAATTATCCCATCATGATACCTTCTCATCAGATCCGCTCATAATATCTTATCATCATATCATATCGTAGTATCTTATCTCAAATGTTGATGACGCCGGCAACCGTTTATGGTTTATTCAAATTTGTCATGTAACATGAACCCAAACTGACAGCAGAACATTTAGTTTCAATCTCAACATCTTCATGTCCTTCCAAATCATGGTCAAATTTTGCTTTCCCCACTGATGGTCAACAAGCCCTATGGTTATCAACTGCTGGTTCCCCAACCAATAGGGCTTCATTGATGGTGAATAGGGACAGCATGGGGCAGCCCTCCAAGAAGGTGATCCCAAGATTTTTTTTTGGGGTCCTCCCTTTATCCAAGGAAGACATAAGGAACTCTCCCAGGTGGGAGAGTCAAAATGTATATGTGTATATATATATATGTATATATATATGTGTATATATACATATATATATATATATATGTGTATATATATATATGTATATATACATACATAAGCATATATAAACCATCTAAAGTGGGGATCCTTAGGCATCAAGTGATGAGCTTTCACCCTGAAAGGTTGGAATTTGATCATCAAAGATGGGAGGATCAAATCCATGGGCTTGGTGATCCATATTCACTGCAGGCAATCATCTGAAGGTATGATAAGCCAATATGATCTTCCAAAAGGCATCAGAGCGATAGGTCAATGATCTACATAGACCATCATAGACCCAGACAATAGCCAAGTTTTACTAGAAACGAATCGTCCACGCCCCTTTTTTTTGGTGATTTACTGGAAGGTAAGATCATTGAATTGAACACCCTCATAGCTGAGGAGTTGACCCATAAGGACATCCCAAACATCCAAGAAGTGTTCAACAACCAAAATGGATTTAAATTGAAGGATGTCTGATGATTTCCCATATGAAGGGAAATAACTACAAACATGATTTGTTTGGGGAATATCTACAGATTACCGAAACATTTCTGCATCTTCTTGTGATCTTTGATGATTTCCCATCACCAACAACCAGCTTCATCCAAGCGGTCCCAAGAGCCAGGACATAAAGCCGTCGCTATTCTTGGTTCTGCCTTGATGTGAGCAGCAATGATGGGTGGCCGCATCAATCTATGGGACGTTACTGTAACATCTATGGGAAGCTTAGCCATCAAACATTCGGACATGTCATGAAGATGTGCTTTTTGTAGTAGCAAACCTGGATTTTTTAAATAAGCATCAAGAAAGGTGAAACCTCACAAAACAAACGCTGGATTCACCGACAAGGCTGGGTTTAACCATCAAACATCTGGCTGAAACCAGCACAATGAAGGTACAAGCAACAACAATTGGAGTTGAACTGACAGCCTTGAGGCTAGTAGAAAAGCGGCCAATTCCGAAGAATGAGATTTTCACTGTGTAAGATTAGGGCTTCAGCAGCCAAGTGTTTAATCCAGCCCCTGTAACAGAAAGAGGGTCAAAACCACAAGCACACAGCACAAGGGCTGTGCTTAATTGGGTTTATTCGCAAATAGGGTGCCTCAAATCCAGTGTTTCATCATCATTTTCCTTAATGAGGCAGCCATTTGCAGGCATGCCAAGTTGTCAGATGTCCAAGTCATCCGTTCCAAACTTACCGGAGCACCATCGGCATCCCACACAGACATAGCTTACATTCACATATCATGAGGACATGCAAATGTATATCATATACCTGATATGCAACCACATGCATAAATCTGATAAAGAAGATTAATTGACACACACTGGCTTAGCAATGGGACAATTGTGAGTTGGGAAGTTGAAGCCAACTGGAAACGGATTTCACTTGGAAGTTTGCTTTGAAAGCGACAAAGAACCAGAAAGCAATTGACAGCTCTTGAAAGAAACTTCCGCCCTTCCACCTAACATCGACCCCACCAGAAGGTTTTTCAGACCACATTTCCTCTAAAAAGTAATGATTCTCAGGGTTAAAATGGTCCATGTACGGGAATTTTACACATGATTTTCCCATGTCAATGCCCTTTTTTTATCGGATCTGCCAGCCATGGGGGCCCTTCGGCTCTATGGATTTCAGATGATTTCAGCCAAATGGCAGCATCGCTGAAAGATGGACTGCTCGTCGTAGGGGTCATACTTCCCGGCATTCTCACAGCGGACAGGCGGCTGGTCATATGGTCGTTTTTTTGCGCCAAACAACCTTGGAATTTCTCGTGATTTTCACGTGGGAAAAAAACAGAATCATGGTTGTTTGTGAATGTTCATGACCCTATTCCAGATGGAATGAAAATCAGTTTCGACATGTTTTGTCGTATCCTTAAACGGTGGAGCTGGCATTGTTGAGATTTTCCGCTGGATGAAAAAGTGCGATTTTCGTGGCCTGCCTCAATGCAATCATGTCCTCCATCCCTGTGTAAGAAATCAAGTAACGTTCTGAGAAAACCGTGGTTTTTACACCAAAAAAGTATAGCAAATGACTTTACAGATTTTGAATGCATAAAAAAGTAATGGTTTCGCACCTGCTGCCTGTGCCTCTGCTCTTCGAGGGCAAAGCAGTACCTCAACTTCTGCAGCTGTAAGTACCAGACTCAAACTATCTTCACCTGAAACCTCCCAAAAAATGAACTTTATCTTGGAGACTCTTGACCCATTAAATGAGCCTCAACACATGTTTAGCCATCCGAAAATGTCAGGTCCAGGCTACAAACACTGGCAGAATTCTGAGTGCAGGACAGGATGGTATCACCCACCACGTCGAAAACGTTCCTGAACCGTTCGATGACTGGAGGGGGTGCTGATTTATCACAGCAGATTTAGCATGCTCCGAAAAATAGACCATCAGAGGCCTATTTTTAGATACCGTGGCTAAAGAAAACCAATCCCCAATAGATGTTCTTATTTTTACCACATTCATACTATATATTTTTTCAATCCCAAGCACGGCCACGGTGCAAAACACTCTTCCCTGGTGGAGATCATCGCCGAGCAAGTGGGCCAGAGCACCAGCTCTGGAGAAGGGGAGATTTTTAGTAACACTTTTGTGTGAACTGATGGAAGAAAAGAGGGTGATACAATGACTCTTTCTTCATCAATTCACACTTTTGATACTTTCAATATCATCAGTGATAAAGTCATTTTTTTGGACCCCAAAAGACATGGTGATACAATGACTTTATCATGGATGAAGCAGTGAAGAGCGCTGAAAAACTCCACTGAAATGATGGCATTGCGGGCCGCCAGGGTCATCACTTTCCAACATTGGTATATATATATATATATGCATACATATAAATATGGTGTTTGGAATCACCATGCCACCTAACCATCCTAACCTTTGGGTAAACAACGACAGCCACTTAATCTGGTGCGATCTGAGATCCCAACATAAAACTGACACTGGTAGAGAAGCCCAAGACACCGCAGACCATGATCACCTGCTGGATGGATCAGATGCCCAAACGAGTGACATTTCTGATATTTTTTCTGGCCAGGAATTAGCACCACGACACGACGTGGTAGGATTCATTTTTCTGCATCTAATTACAAACATGAACCACAAGAGAAGGTAAGTTTAAGTCCAAAGAAAAAGGATCAAGAAGATATAGGAATCAACAAGAATGAGAAGTTTGACCAACCAGCTGCAAGTCCATTGCTGCATGCATCGGGTCAATTTTGGAAACAGTTTTGACGTGATAAGAGATGCTGAACATAGCTCTATCCTCACCGTTGAACAGTGGCAACGCCTAATCTGGCTGAAAGGCATTGGTCCCCCCTAAGAAATCTATTGGTTGGTGATTGAGCCACCTCCCTGATAAATATAAGGTTTTTGGGGCCCCATCACCCACACTAGCAACCGTCAACTAGTTTTCCTATTGGCCAAAACACGCATTTCTGCACGTGTTCATTCATTCAAAACAAAAAACCGTATTCGCCATTCTTCATCATTCTTCCGAAAAATCCAAACTCCAACCATGAAGCGCCAGTCTCAGAGTTATGCAAGGGCTATATATTTGGGGTCTCCAAGATATCATTTCCCAAACCCGTCAAATCTTGGGGCCCACACACCTCCACAGTACAGTTCGCCCCCCTTCGCTGGGTTCCCCACTGACTCTGGCTGAGTCAAATAGTGGGAGCCTGAGGGATCAGTGGCCAGTTCTTCCTTCACAAACGTGGCTGCCATGGCCCGGATATATCCATGATCCCATTTTCAAAAGGGGGATGCGAAACGTAAAGTCCGAAACAAGTTCTATAAGTCGTGTTGAATCATTTTTTTCTGGCAATGCATTGATTGATTTTCCATAACCATCTACAAACAGGACACTTCACGCTGCCACAGGGTTCTCCGGTGGCGTAAAGCCCTATCCCCACCCTGTCCGAGCTCGCCTAGGGGGTCCGTGTACTTTGGAGTGCTGACCTGAGAGCGGAACATGATGAAACATCCAATGGGAGATGGGGCGAACATAGATTCCCAAATCCAACCATGTCAACCATAGGAATAGGATGGAATAGGATTCTTGGTTTCGTGACAGATGAACGCAACCTGTGAAGCAGACATGTCTCGAATTTCCATGGCTTAAAGTGGCAATTGAAGATGATTCTCCTCCTGGACATAGGCAAATTTCAATGTTATTTATACGTATTGCACTAGGCTGCTAGGGCCGCTAGGGTTTATCTTTCAACATATAGGTGAAAAGATGAGTTTGGAGGCACGGTCCTGCTAGATGCCATGAAACCCTCGGATATTGCAGCAGTATGGGGTGCAACCCCAGTGATCACTCCCCCAAAAAATCGCCCTGATACCACGTTGAAAGTAATAAACCCCAATAATTTACACTGTGGTTAATTACTTTCAATGTGATAATGTTCCATAATAAAACCTAATAAACCCTAATATACTGTTATAAACCCTAATAAAACCTGTATATATATAATTATATATATCATTTTCCATTTCCCGGTGCGGCGCCGCATTTTCGCCGTCCCTTAACCGCAAAACGCTGGCCATCGGGCTCCCCAGCCATCACGGTGGCAAAGAGGGCGGACATCGCCGTGGTCAAAGCCCAACCGCCAACCTGTCGAGGCGCGACCGATGGGGAAATGACTTGGAAAACCCCATCGTTTATGGGGAGTTGATGCCCCATAGCCAGGTTGCTTCATAAGTACGATATCTATGGTTTATGGATGTTTATGGTACTTAAAACTATAGTTAAATGGGGGTTATAAATCAACTTATAACTGGGGGGGGGTAGCACCTTGTTTTTGTATAAGACATGGGGTTATCAATACCAGTTATGATGGTCAATGTAATCAATAATAACTATTATATCCCATGGGATAACCCCATGATTATGATCACCATAATTCTTATTAGAATTCATTGACCATCATAATAGTTATTATTATCAATATAGTTTATTATGTTCATAACATGGGATAAATTATAATAATTATGTTTATTATCAAAGATTATTATAAAATACCATCATAATCCGTTCCACTGGTATTTTGTTATGGGATAATCCCTTCGCACTAACTGGGACGATTTCACCAGCAAAGTATGTGGATAGTGGATGATTTTTTAATGCCCACGCGCAGCCAGAAAGAAAAAAACGTTGGAGGGGTTGTTGCTAGCCAACAGCTGTTTTTAAGGGTGGTTAATAGGTAGTAAGTAGTAATGTTTTGTACTAGGATATCTCATGGGATCCAAGCAAACAAACATGTGCTGATGTGGTAAACGCAGCAATAGCCCCGCTGGCGATGAAGTCAAAACACCAAATCCTGGCACCACCAATAGATCCGGATATGTCATGGGAGTGGGGAAATAACTCTGGCTGCTAGATTCCAATCTTATAACCCCCAGAAAGACAAAAGATAGAACGGTGATTTATGATCATTTCTGACTATGTCAGATTCGGATTTTCCATATGTTACCAACTATAGTTAAGTCATTTCGTGACATATTTTCCAGCTCTGGCAGCTGATTTATGATATTTATGACTATTTCAGATTTATTTCTGCAATTTCTTCGGATTTTCCATATTTTACCAACTTCAAAGTTGCATCTTTCAGCTGCTAGAGCCTCAAATCCCATCGAGGCCTGGAAAATCAGCTGGGTCCAGTTGAGCACCAACTCCGCCGAGGAATCTTCCAGGGTGCACATCCTCGGATGGATATATTGAGGATATAATGGGAATATCATGGGATATCACTAGTTTATAATAGTTTATATATATATATTTGGTAAATAATAATAATTCACTAACCTGAATTGTTCGGCCATTTGGGGATGATTTCCCGCAATCTAACCAGGAATCCAGTGAGGGAGAACAGTGAGGTCGCAGTGGGGTCGTTATAATTTACCCAGGGGGAGAGAGAGAGAGAGATATATATATATATATGCACATAACTATCAATCATAAGATGCATGGGATATATGGTGGTTTCCTTAGCCATGGGGGTAATGCTTTATCGCTGGATGGTTTATTTCATGGAAAATCCCAATCTAAAATGGATGATCTGGGGGTACCCCCATGGCTTGGAAACCGCCATATAACCATCAAGAATGAGCTAAAACTAAAATAATGGGAGCTTGATGTCTGTAATGGAACTTTTGATAGGACTTATTTGCTTTTTTTTTAAAAACTGGGATATCTATAGTCAATGGGATTTTTTAGCCCATGGGAATATCCATCCGGTGTCCTCATCAAGGCCCTTAGCATAGGATGCCATCCCCTTAGAGCTTACGATATGGTGACCGGAAACGTAAATCAAACATGGCAATGGAAAACCCAGACATGTTCAATCTGGTTGGTGGTTTGAACCATTTTGAAAAATATGAAAGTCAATGGGAAGGATTATTCCATATGATAGTTAATATATGATGGTCAATATATAATCAATCATAACCAATAATAACTATGATATCCCATGGGATAAGCCCATCCATTATGATTCCCGGAATAATTATTGTAATTTCTTGACCATCATAATAGTTATGATAATCTGGTTGCTGGCAAAACAACCCCTCTGAAAAATATGAGTTCGTCAGTTGGGATCATGAAATTCCCAATATATGGAAAAATTACCAAATGTTCCAAACCACCATCCAGTCAATGTTCAATAAAACGCTCATCTACAAATGGTGGATCTTTCCTTGCCCACGCTCACCAAAGTGTATTAGTTGCGTGCGGTTGCAGCAAAAGTTGCTTCAAAGAAGCAGTCAAAGAAGGATGTGAACATCTTACTGAGTCCTGCTGCCATTCACTGTTCACATCCTCTGTCTTAGATTGGCCAAATCATCTTAGTGATGGTGTCAAATCGTGTGAAAAAAAACATCTTGACTCACAAAAATCATCTTGCAAAAATCACCTTTGCAATCTTGAACCACAAGAATCATCTTGTAAAGATCATGAATCCACATATTTCTTGGTAAACTCCCCATTTTCCTGAATCACATCCTTTTTCCCGGACCGCCCCCCGTCTTGTCGTCGTAGTAAAATCTTCGCCAGGTGGCGCGTGTTGCGTGGCCAGGCAATACTCTGAGGAGGTGATGGCCATGTCCTTGGGATTTTTTTGCGGTCCCCCGAATGGATCAAAAAATAGTCCTTGATCTATATAGCCGTTTCATGCCATGTCGATAGGTAGATAGGATAGGATAGGTAGGTAGGTAGATAGATAGATGGATGGATAGATAGATAGATAGATAGATAGATATACGGGGATGAGGTTGTAGCCTGGGAAATGGGGATTGTTTACTAAATGTCGGGGGTAATAGTCTCCATTTCTAGGGGTGATACATTTCATCTTGTGCCCCCCAATGCAAGTAGAACGATGCAGTGAACCCAAGACAAGCCGCCCTTTGACCTCTATCACCGCCTGTCATATGTCTGGGGAATGAGGAGCCCAGTTATTCGACTGGGACAAGGTCAGATCGACCAGCTTTGCCAACGCGCTAGCGAAAGGCCGCTTGGAATTTCAAGAAGAATGTCAAGCTTTGAAGGCCGTCTGGCAAGTTCACTCCTGCCAGGCTCTGATTGAACCAACAGCCGAAAGTCAAGCCTCTTGGTGGAACGAGCGCCAAAAATCAGACTTGGAAGACCCTCTGGCAAACTCACTCCCTGAAGGCTCTGGTTGAACCAACAACCAAACGTCAAGGTTTGAAGACCGTCTGGCAAGTTGACTCCCTCAAGGCTCTGATTGAACGAATCACCGAACGTCAAGCTTTGAAGACGGTTTGGCAAACTCACTCCCTCAACACTCTGTTTGGACAAGCCACCGCACGTCAAGCTTTGAAGAGTGCTTGGTAGTTTCATTTCCGCCAGGCTGTGGTTAAACATATGACCAAACGCCAAGCTTTGAAGACCATCTGGCAAGTTGACTCCTGCCAGGCTCTGTTTGAACCAGCGACCAAAGGTCAAGCTTCGAAGGGAATGCGGCAAGTTCACTCCCGCAAGGCTCTGGTTGAACGAATCACCTAACGACAAGCTTTGGAGACCATCTGGCAATTTCAGTCCCACAAGGCTCTGGTCAAACGAATTGCCAAACGTCAAGCTTTGAAGACCATCTGGTAAGTTCAGGCCCCTCAGTTTCTGACCAAAAGGCCCACCACTAGTCATAGTCAAGCTTTGAAGACCGTCTGGCAACTTCATTTCGGCGAGGCTCTGTTCACATGACTGGCCGAGAGTCAAGCTTTGCATACTGTTTGGAAAGTTCTTTCCCGCCAGGTTCCATTTCAATGAGGCACCGAAAGTCAAGCTTCGAAGATTGTTTGGCAGCTTCGCTCCCTCAAGGCTCTGGCTGAATGAATCACCAAATCTCAAGCTTTGAAGACCGTCTGGCAAGTTTACTCCTGCCAGGCTCTGATTGAACCAACAGCCGAAAGTCAAGCTTCAAAGATTGTTTGGCAGCTTCGCTCCCTCAAGGCTCTGGCTGAATGAATCACCAAATGCCAAGCTTTGAAGACCGTTTGGCTAATTTACTGCCTCAAGGCTGTGATTAAACAAAACACCAAAAGCCAAGCTTTGAAGACTGTTTGGCAATTTCATTTCCGCCAGAAGTTGGTTGAACCAACGACCGAACGTCAAGCTTTGAAGGCAATGCGGCAAGTTAACTCCCTCAAGGTTCTGATCAAAAGAATCGTCAAAAGTCAGGCTTTGCAAACTTTTGGGAAGGTGTTGCAAGTATCTGCCTGGTGTGTGCGGTGCGCCTGCTAGTCTGGCCACTCCCTCCATTACAAATTCTTCCTCCACTATTGTGAAGCCTTTGCTGAAGCGAATTGCATCCAGCAAGTTCGTTGGCTTACAGCACAAGACTGCGGATGTGCCCACAATGTCTTGCGCTTCCAGCGTCTTGTCCAGCGCAATTGGCGAAGTCTTGTGAGACAATGTGAGCCGAGCTGGTTTGGTTGGAAGCTGCTCCATGATCAGCACAGATCGACCAAGGACCTGGCTGCTTACAGGGACCGTGAAAGTCGCCATGTGTCGCCATTGAAATGTCCTGAAGATCAATGGAGCTCGGGAGCTCGAGTTCTGTGGCGATTCTGGAAGATAACCTTCATTCAACGGCGGCGCACCGAAACTGTCAGAGGCGCACTGACAAAGGGTTGGGTACCTGAAAATGGCGGATTTACCCCCAACTGCCATTGGAAGAGAGGACATTAAGATTACAGTTTTAGGATGTGAGAGGCAATATAGTTACGTTAGTGAATGATTCGTTACAATGAATTAAAATGTTGTATACCCTCCAGTAAACCAAGATAGCTATGAAACATCACCATTTTTGCAAATCACCGAACTAAACAGGGTATTTTAACCATAACTTTTTGTATGTTTACCAGAGGGGGAACAGCCCCAACTCTTGCCCAAAAAAATCAATGGATTCCTCATGGCACACCCTGCAGCCATGGTTGGAGGGTTTTTTTTGCCTGGATTATCATCCGGCATGGTCACATGTCAAAAGATTATTGAGAAACATATCAATGCAAGTAGATGATAGCCCAAATAATTGAACATGGGATGTATTTCATTCCCCAAATCAGATTGATGTGTGGCCATTTGGGGATAAATTACTGACCCAAATGCATTTAAACAAGACCTCCCTGGTCAATTGACATAGCAATGGAACATGACCCATGAAATTACATGCTTTACCTATCACACATGTTTTTTTCTCGGATCACTTCCGGCTGTAACATCTGGACTTTGCACATCTATTTGCCCTCCGGTGTCGCGGTGCCATCAAACATGGCTGCATGGGACACCCCGTAACGGACCAACGGATGATGGTTCACCCCCGCCAACCCGTGTCACCTTTTTGGAGCTCCAAGCATAACTCAGTTGAGCCAGTAGAAATACTCCTACTGTGGGCTGTCATTGTCTCCATGTTTGCTCTGCATCTTTGATGGTTTTTAAAGTTTGAAAGCCATTTGTTATCCGGAGAACAACCCATCAACCAGGCCGTCTTTTTAACCAATCTCGCAGATCTTTCCCGAGAGTCGTCCGCCTTGTGGGACTCGGAGTCACGAGGGAATGGCGATGTAGAAACAAACATGTATCGGGATATATATATATATATATTTACATTTATGCATATGTACGTATATATATATATATATTTGTTTTTATACATATTATCCAATATAATGATATCTATACATATACGATATATGTATCAGATATTTTTTTGCAACATTATCTAATGTATAATATATATATATAGGAAAATCATGGATATCACAGAGCAAAAAAAATAGTTTGGAAATTTCGTGCATAAAAATGGCAATTTCCGCCCATCTCCAAGTGATGGACATTTTGTTGGGGTTACATACTGTTTTGGGGGGTTCCGGACGAAAGGGAAATTTTGCAAGACCCAAACGAGCATCGTTCAAAAGCCTGGGTGTAGCAGGTGTTCCAATTGCTTTGGTTTTGCCATAGCGATACTAGAAATGCCTCCCTGGGATAATGAATAACATATTCTTTCCCCTCGGCATGTTGTATCACCATGCTGTGCCGCCAGACTATTCGTTAGCGCCATCCCCCGACTGGACTCGCCACGCACCAGTGAAGTGATCGCTGGGGGCCCTGAACCATTTCTGGTTAGGCAATGGGTTGGGCCACCATTGACTCATGGCTTTTGTATGGTTTTGTCATAGTGACATGGCTGTGTATTGAAAAGGGCATGCAGGGCCCCCCGTTGAAAAAGAGCTACGATCATGGACGGTGAAGAAAAGATCTCAAGATAAACAGGGTGTTTGGGTATAAAGACCCTTGTAATCAAGCCTGACAATGAAAACCCAGCATTTATAGGTGTTTTCTGCTGAAAGTCACCTGTGCGCAGCCTAAATTTGATGAACATTCCCCAGCGACAGATGGTTTTTGATGAAATCAGCCCCTGTTTACGGATGACTTGTGAACATCCCCACTTACAGAAAGAAAGATGAGCGATCATCCCAATTTACAAATGATATTTGACAACCATCTCCTTTTGACACGGGATTTTTGATGAGAGGCCCTATTATATAAGCAAATGTGTTTCTGGTTGGTGGTATACCTACCCCTGTGAAAAATATGAGTTCGTCAGTTGGGATGATTAATTATTCTCAATATATGGAAAGTCATTTACCACGTCATGTTCCAAACCACCAACCAGGTTTTGATGACAAATCATATTGACAACTTATTTTTTTGGGCATGTTTTCCCGTGGATTTCTTTAATGGCCATGTTTTGACAAAACCGGGTGGGTCGCATCACTGGATTTTTCATCCCCGGGACCTTTGGCCCTGGGGAGATGACAGCGGCTGCTCAATGGATGGGTTTTGTTCCGAGAGTTTGCGGTTCAAAGGTCATGGTTTCTAGATCTTTTCCATTCTTTTCCTGCACATTTTGCCTGAAACCAAGTCTAGGATTCGAGTTGTTAGATCATGAAAGATCATGGTAAATTAAAATAATTCACTAACCTGAATTGTTAGGCCATTTTGGGATGATTCCCTTTACTAACCATGATTATTTAGGGTTCGGGAGAACAGGGTTCGGTCGTGATGCTTTAAGGTCTTCTGACCCGATCTTACGAGGCCCAGGGATGATCTTACGAGGCCCACGTGGCATCCCAGTTCTTGGTGAAAAAAACCTGTAGCCCTAAGATGCGAATCTTCCTTTTCGATGCCAATTGATACCCTAGTCTTTGGCTTGAAGCCGCCTCTTTTTTGCCTTCCAAACCACATTTTTCTGATCCATGATGCTTAGCAACCATCTTTCTGAGCAGATAGCCACTACAACCCCAAGAGTTCAGCGATGGTTTCGTCACGTCACTGTCATCGAAGCCTCAGTTCTGGTTCAAAAATACTGCAGGGCTGGGCAAGCGTGTGTTACCTCGAAAAATGGCTCCTTAAATTCACATACAATCCATGATCATATATCTGGCTGCTTTATGCTGCTTTAAACTAATTCAAATTTAGCTGGCTGGAAACAGCTGGTTGACTGGGAATGGCTGCAACTGAGTGCTCACATGGGGCTCATTCTTTCCTCAAACTCCACCCAATTTGGCGGGGTCATCTCTGAGTATTCGTTGCACTATAAGTGACACAGCCCCACGCCTCCCCAGTTGACAGCACAGAGCCCCAGCTCCAAACATAGAACTCTGAGTTGGAATAAACCTCATGCTTTCCATTTGTTTTGATGCATCGAAACTTTCGTGGTCTTGGCGAACATCCATTCATTGCTGGGAAACTCATACTTTTAGCCTTTACAGGTCCAGCACTGCCAGCACTGAGATTCCATCATATCCTGGCAAAAGGGGTCAAAATGTGGATGTCCCCAAATGGCTTTGAAAATTGAGGCGCCCATGTGTCGGCTTGTCATCTGTGTTCCCTATCACTGGTGCCATTTTGCTGCACACAACTCATTCTCATACCCAAAGTTGGGATTAAGTCATATATATATATATTTATATAAAAGTTCCTAAAAGAATCTCCAGACGCTGGGTGCTTTGTTTGGCTTTTTTTTAGCAACCACCCAGACCCAGTGACGAGAAGCACTAAATTTACTGGTGGCATTGCCATCAGAGACTTTTAGTCACATCCAGTCGCACTTCGCCTGCCATCATGGGGATCCACAAGATCAATGGCTTGGTTAAAGGGAAATTATACAGGAAATCAGGTGTTTTTCCCATGACTACAATGCATCATAAAATATCTAAAACCTATTCTATTCCCAATATATATATATACATATATATATAGTGGTTGATGAATTTGGGTATATACGGTAAAACCCGATTCTTAGGATGATTCATTTTGTAGCCGCGTGTTCATGTCGTTTTTTTTTTATCAAGGCAGGCGTGCCAACTATAAGCCGCAGCAAGTGGGGATCGGTCAATATGTTGCTGTTGATTTCCAATATAGGGATACAACTAATGTTTGCGAACATCATTTCCCTATAGTGGAACATCCCTATATTTGTGTCTCTAGTTACATACATTGTAACACGTTTTAGTAACATCCAATATTTTTAGTTCTATATGTTGCTGTCAGTTTCCAGTATAGAACATCTAGAACTGACAAACCCATTTGTTCAGTGGGAAATCCAAGATCCTAAAATGGAGGTACTGTACCATACTAGGCAATATTTTGTGGGGATATTCCCTTACATAGGCCTTGCATAGGCCTTACATATGGTAGGTACTTCCAATTTAGGTTCCTGAAATGGCCATTGTTTTGTGTCTCCAAGGAGTCTATCATTTCTTTTTGCACCCTTACAGTACCCATACGCAAATCTCATGGCTATCCAACCCATGGTTGAATTTTCATCTCTTGGCTATCCAAACCATCCCCATCCCACTGAATAATCAATAATCAAATAACAAAGTTATACAAAGTTATATTATAACATGTTGCTTCTACCATTGATCATTGATTATTGATGATTATTGAACATGATATATACTAACCAGCCCTAAATTACTTCATATTTCATGTTCATCATTTACAAAGTCCATCATCACCTCCGGTTTGGATTCATCCCACCATCGGCCGCCTTTCAGGTCCTTGAAGAGCGTTTCGAAATTCAGGTCCACCTCTTCCTGACACCTCCTGACCGCCGATAAGGAAACTGCGTAGCTAGAGCTATAGGACTATAGGGCCCCAAAAAATCCAATATGTACTGTAAAGATTGTGGAAGTGCCATGAATTTTTACATGTTGGAAGTATTTTTCTTCACCTCGACTTGCCGCAACCACTGCCTTCCACCGGGCATACATCGCCCTGGTAAAAAAGGTGAGCAATTGCCAGCATCATATCGCACACATGCTGCATGATGCTTGTCTACAGCATGTCATTGACATTCTTCATGGACTGGAGGGTGTCCACAATCATGCCGAAGCCAGCAATGTTGAACTGAACCAGCGGCTTTGAGTGGCATTCTCAACGACCATCTGGTTGTAGGCGAACTGCATTGCCATCTTGACGCTTCCATCACCGACTAGGTCTCAAATATTTCCTCCATCAAACTGGCTCAGCGTCAGCCGATTTTCACTGATCCATTCATCAATATCTAAATGCCATTACATGCCTATGTTTTCATGACGAAATCAGCATATTCGTTCATCAAACAACCAGTTTGACTCTTGTTGATTGATCCCACTTCAACCCAAAAAATTGACGCTGAACCCTCAATTTTCGGTTGGTTCAACCTCCATTTTTGAACTTCAACCCCTGTGGTTGGTTTTCCACCTCACTGTGGCCAAACTAACCTGCATGTGTTTGCTGAAATCCCCTTTCAACTTCATGTATCTGGGTAAATAATAGTAATAATTCACTAGCCTGAAAGCTATCTTGGGGATGTTTCCCCTTACGAACAATGATTATAGTGAGGTCGCAGTGAGGTCGTTATAATTTACCCAGATGTATTAGTTGGTTTTACCATAAGACTCACCACTGTTTTTGATGGCCTACTTTCGCCGCTTCAAGTGCCCCAGTGCCGTGTGCCTCGCCTCAGGGCCTCAGCCAAGTTATCTCTAAGGATGTGGTTGATCTTGTCGTAACCTGCCGTCGGCATGGCTGATCTTAGCTACCTGGGTGGTATAGACCCTTGATTTATGGTGGAAAAAAGGGAACTGCAGAACCATACCCAACCAAGCTCTACCTAGGAATGGTGATTTTCCCCAATTTTTTTGGTTCAGATTTCTCTGTTTTTTGGGGGATAAAACCATACAAAACCCTCATGTTGTGTCAGCTACCTTTGGGATACCCAATTTCCTCATTTTTCAAGTCTCCCCATTTCGTCATTTCGACCAAGGAACTGCCCATTTCTTCCAAAACCAGGCGGTTGATCATATCCTTATCCTCCTGCGGAGCCACTGGGGCTTCTACCAGCAATGGGGAAGATGAGTTACTGCCACTAAGTCATGACCAAAATGGGGTTGGCGAGATCGGTTTCGTACAAATGTCTTTTTGAATCCATCCAGAGAAAAACTGTCTTCTCAAACTATGAGCAAAGACAACTCACGATCAAGAAACTAAGAGTCAAAAAGAAGCAATGAAGAGATCCTCTAGCAGCAACAAACAACGGACAATCTAAGCAGCAATAGTTGGCTTCATATGAGTATCATTTCAGTCATTGGGTACCTAAACTTGGGCCGGCTCTAGCTCCAAAAAATGAGATCGGGATCTCCACAAGATTTTGATCGGGAAAACCGTCGCATCTCAACAAAAACTGTTCATCACACATCTTCCCAATCAAAGTCATGTGGGAAACACAATAACTGGTTGGCGGTGGAGCCACCCCTCTGAAAAATGATGGAGTTCGTCACTTGGGACCTGTTTATTCCCACATATTCCTAAGTGAATGGAAAAATACCCTCCGGTAAACTAACATAAAAATGAAAAATCACAATTTTCAATGGGTAAATCCACTATTTCTATGGCCGTTTTCAATAGCTATTTTGACATAACCAGAGGGTAAAATTCATGTTCCAAACCAACCAGACCACTTCCATCAACGGCACCGTTGGGATGATCCAAATCGGGATGGCCCCCACATGCCCCTACCTGGCTGGTGGCAGTGGCATTTTCCAAACCTCGGCGGTGGCTGGGCTTCCAGTCACCATGGGATGATTTAGGGGAAACCGCCCGGGCAGCTTCCAGTCAGATGCCATGTGACATTGGACTCATTGGACATTGCCATCTTAAAAATGCCTAGGTAACTCCTGCACCATTGGATCATTGGATCGCACAAAAATCCTGGGAGAACATGGGATCTTCGATGCGCGTCCAGCGAAACAATACCCCCTGCGAGCCTGAGGTAAAGTGTAGCGGACTGTCCAACTAAGAAAAGCCCAACCATTCACCAACAATCAACCAACAATTTCCCAAGTGTTAACCACTAGCCTGCCAACATTTTTTCGCCAAGGCACTGAGGTTTTTGATGTTTTCACCAATTTTCCTGGCGAACTCCACCGTTGCGTGGCCATAGTTCCTGGTCTTTTTTTATCCAGCGCGCCATGAGATCATGGAAACCTTTCAAGAACCGATGGATTGGAGGTACCTACCATATGTTAAAAAAACCTAAATTTCAGGGAATATCCCCACAATTCATATGGCCAAAAAATGGTACTAAATGGTATGTTTACGTACCTCCATGTGTTGGATCCTGAAATTCCCATTGATTCAAAGGAAAACATGATTGAAACTCTGTTTAAGGGATCTGATTCGTTTTTTTTTTTTTAAGAAGTGCCCATGCGAAATCGTCCGGACATACGACACATTGTTAGAAAAAACTATGAGGAAAGTGTTGATTTTGGGATAGTTACCCCAAACCAAATCTCCATCATTGCAGTCAACTATCAAGCATTAATTCCATCAAGTTATAGTTTTATATCTTGATATCCCCACTAGAGTAACCACAAAAAAGATAGAAAAGTGAAATCCAACTCACATACCCAGTGCTGTTCTACCTTTCTGGGTTACTACAACCGTCATTCATCCCCCCCATTTTGGGCTGACTCTGCCGCTAAGTTCCAGTTCGCATCCAAGGATCAAGACCCCGGTCTTCGTACAGAAAAACATGCCCGCCTTGGTGATGGATCGGCGATCGATTGATTGGCACATATTCTGATTTGTGATATGGACATATATGGAATAAATATACACACAGATAGATAGATAGATAGATAGATAGATAGGTAGGTAGATAGATAGATAGATAGATAGATTAAAAGATTACTAGATTAGATAGATAGTATTATATATATAATATAACTATTGGCCTTTAAATTCTGATTAGTGATGCAGTAATATATGGACATATTTTGTTTATCAATAATATGACTCCAGATGGTTGTTTATTGATTGGACATATAATCGTGTACATATCATCTACGGATCTAAGTTTAAATATTTGCCAATCTTTTGGCTTGTCTTGTGGAATTGGCGGGCACAAACTTTTACACACATTCAATGCTTGCCAGCCTTTTTGTTCAAATATTCTATAGATTGATTGATGCATTTTTTGTGGAATATGTGCTTGAAAATTCATACTGAAATCAAAAGTATTGGATCACCAGTTCTTTTTCTGTTTTTTTTGACACTTATTGAGGTTGTCGTACTAGATTCGAATGTAGGAACGCTTGATGATATTTGATGATTTTTTTAAAAGTCATTGCTTTCCTTCGTAGCAAATCATTGGACACTTGCACGGTGAGGTCTTGTGGTGCGGTCACCCTCCAATCTGCCCACATGGTTTGACGGATGGTTCGGTGATGGATGGCACCCCTCTGGGCGTAAAACGGTATAAGATCATTTGACTCGGTGTTCTTACATTCAACTGAGCGGTTGCACCTGCAAGAAATATGCTTTGCCAGGCCAATCTGCAGTTTGTTTACTTTTTTGTTTTTCGGCAGGACGGTAGTCACAACCAAGACTGGTGTTCACAACCGCTAAACGCTTGTTGGTTAAATACGCCCGCATGTTTGATGCTTGAACCGTAATTATTGATGGTTTAGTCGCAATTGTTCCGTATTCAACCCCTTTTTTCTTGATTACATCCGCATTTTCCATGGTGACATCCTCATTTTTTGTGGGTTAAAGCCTCCAAATCTTGAACAACAATCATGATCAATCGTGCGATAGACTAACAGGATTCACTTTGGGCATACCCTCTGGTAGTTCAAAATAGACACTAAACATTGCTCATCTATCGGTGTCTTACTTACCTATTAAACATTGTGTTTTTTTCCACAGCAACCTGTTACATTACCAAAGGGCAAGAGTTATCCCCTATCATGGCTGTGGAAATGTCATATTGTTTTCAGGGTATCCCTATAACAATCCCTATCATGCTGTGGAATGTGGAATTCTAAGCGATTAATGGTATGAATTATACGCCATTATAAGCCATGTGACCTGGCATTGTTAATGTAATGACCATTTTCATGTCCTGTTTCAGGGGATTATGATCCCTATTCCCAAAGGGCTTGAATTATTATTACAATGTGGATTGATGGTATTATTACATATCATTCTAATTAATAATTACTATGGAATTACCGATCATAATCTTTACAATCAATCATGATATAGGTATTGTGATTCCTATTAGATAAATATATAATTACCAATAACAATACTACCTTATAACCTATATAATCATATTAGAAATTCCCTATAATCCTTACCAACGGTTATAATCATCCCCTGCAATGCTGTATTTTTTTCAGTGCCGGGCCACGAAGCGCGGAGACTTCGGTAGACTGCCGCTCTCCGCCGCCCGGGCCGCCTCGCTCTGCGTCTTCCTGGAGCTGAGACGACACAAGGTGGGGAAAACCATGGGAAAATGGTGGTTTAACATGGTTTAACATGGTTTAACCATGAGAAATGACGAAGCATGGTGCTCTAGTGGATTTTTTTGAGTGGATTTACTGGGGTCAATAGTTGATTCACCATGATTTTATCATAAACAGTTGGGATTTAATGATGACTGGGATTCAAGAAGATTCATGGTGAGTTGGTTTATGACCCCAGAGACTACTTCGAGATATCTATCCAAAACTCGAGCCTGGTTATGTCTTTCGACAGTGAAAAGCAAAATCGGCCATCACAATTAGAAAGTTTGATGATGGTGCATGATGGGGTCCAATTTCAGGATTGAAACGTGGAGCACTCACCCGAAACCGTCGAAACTGTCTAGACTCTCTTGGCGCAGGCCGGAACCTCGGCATTGGATCCCTGAGAGGCGCAATAAATGATCCAGGTAACCAACCATATAACAGATAGCATCGAACTTGAGGAACTCTCAATAGAATCCATCTACCAGAGCTTGATCTAATAACAAGTCATAATAGCATCTTTTTTTTGCCGAAAGCGTCACCACAAGTTCAATATAACACCCAAATTTGAGACACCCAAGGGCCGTGAAGGCATCATTGGGGTCACCACCATCCCGCAGCGTTAAAAAACACGTCCTGACGGTCTGTAGCAACTCGAAGAGGCACCAGGAGCGTTTCAACAACGACGCTTCTTCGTCCATGATCATGGCGGTGCCCTGCGTGCCCAATGGATTTCCATCCCCTGTCCATATTAAACATCCCCATTGTGTGATCCCAAATAAGGGTAACCCCCGACCAAAAACCATAGGTTTATGTAGTTTGATATGAATTAGGGAAGGGGACCAATTGTATCATTCACTGTGTCTACATTTTTTGCAGGGGATAACCATGGAAATATGGGTCGAACATCAAATTTATTGGTGATTCGTGGAAGGTTTCAATTTAATGGGGACCTCATTTTATCAATCAATCTATGAGAATGATTTTTGGATAGAAATGGACATATGGGGTGCTCTACTGCACCCCAATTTTGAGAAACACCCATATCCATGGTGCCACATGCCGGTTGGGAATTTGAAAGATTATAGGACTGTGGATGGCAGATGGGACTTTTTTCCCGATGCCATGGCTGTGTGGAGCAGAATTAGTGTTCCAGAAGTGTTTGGAAGGAAAAATTACCTAAAGCCACCTAAAGCCCCTATATTTGAGGGGAAAAAGCATCCTTGTGCTACAAAAGCAATCCATTGAAGTGTGCTACTCATCAATGCATGATGCTCGGATGCTAATCGTTCTGGAAGGCTCTCGTGGCCCACAGGAATGGTCGATACCTTCCGGAAACCACAGTTCTTGTGCAGGTCCCAAAAAGCGCCCAACTCACCTCGACCTGGACCACCTGAAAAAACGTCGGATCGCCATGGCTTTGTTGATCCCCTAGTATGGCAGTCGCTCTTTGTTGCTGAAATCCATCCAGAAATCCATCTGTTGTTTCAAACACATCTCAAGTCATAGAAATCATAGATAAATCATGATAAATCCATATAAATAGTGGGCAAATCCACCTACATCGTGATGATATGGTTAAATTCCAATCTCCGTCACCAGAAAATCTGGCACTTGGCTTGGCATCGATGCCTTGCATCGATTGCTGTGCAGCGCCATGTAAAAGGATGATTCCTGGTGGGTGACGCCCAACTCCTGGACACACTTGGTGGGCTGTCTTGGCTGATCTTGGCTGAACTCCGGAATTTATGGTGATTTCATGGGATTTAAGCCATTTATAGTGGATAATATGGGATTTCATGGTGAATAACATAGCTATTGAAAATGGCCATAGAAATAGTGGATAATATATATATGGGATTTAAGCTGGCTGAGCTGAATGACAATCATTTAAGTGATAGTTGTTTTCTTTTAAGATCATTCTTTCTATTCCTCTTCTTATTGATTCTTGCTGGCGGCACACATGCACACGGACACACACACACACGGATAAACATATTCTTAAAACGATATTATTCGCATATGACCATGGATTCTCCTGCCTCCCAATCCCCCTTTTTATGCCCTTTTTTTGACTCCGCCGACCTCCTTTACCCGGTATTGGTTGTTGCTAAAGGTGCAGATCCAATACGCGATCTTTTTCCTCGGCTTTGTGGCTGAAATGTCTGAAAAATCACCCGAAAGAAGGATGGTTTAATACCAAATATGCTTAAAACAGGATCAGTTTTGTTTGGCAGAGAGGTGGAATATTGCTCGGAATGAGATGATGTCTTCTCATTTCTCTGACTGAGCATGGACGGTAGTTGTGGGCTTGATGACAAGAAATCGCCTAAATACCAAAGGAAATCAACACCCCACGCTCTAGGACTCGGACATGATTCACATGATACGAATCAAGCAGAAATCTTGTTTTCAATCAGTTGCGATCAAAGCAACCCAGTCATGTCTCAAGAAGACAGGTACTTATGAATCGGTCAATTCTTCCCACAACCAATGAGTTCAAATGCCTAGCTTTCAGCCCTTCGTACTCTGCAGTAGGTCTGGGGATTTAGGTCAGGACCTTACAATAAAACATCATAAAACTACAAAAGTCCATATTTCTATGCGTTTTTGGCCCTGTCTTTCTGTATTGTTTTTTTGGGGCAGGTTGCCCAAAGAAATGGTGAAGTTTCTGTCATTGTGCCCAAATTGTGCCCCATGACCTGGACATCACTGTGCCAGTTCCATCTCTAGCACATCCCAGAATTTACGTGCAAGCACACCATCCATAACTCTTTGTGAATCATGAAGATTTACTGGAATGAACTGTGGAGGATTCGTGATTCGGGATGTGATTCCCCATCTGTTTTTGGACTCATCCCCATCAAATCCCCAAATCCCCCTAGCCACCGCAGTCATATCAAGTCATATCCAAAAAAGGTCGCTTCCTAATCACCCCTGACATCACAGAAACCTAAAGCAACACACACAGACTTACTTGGGGTTGCAGTATGTTGCAGTCCCAGTTATAAGTGGATTTATCTCACATACTTGCATGGGGCCCTTTTTTCTCCAACTTATGAAGGTTATTTCCATAGTTGCACCGTATACCCATAAAATGCATCCCAACTGCACCCCCCAAAACCTCAGCACTTCAAGACAAAGTTCCATTGACCTTCATCTTCGGAATGACCTGCGATGGAGTGAAACATAGACACTACACCGGACATTTAGGTCTATCTGAAAATTGAGCATGCCATAGTATAAAAACCATATGGCAATTCAATCAGGAACGCATGATAAACCATGGGTTTGGGAGTTCCCTATTTTCAGACAAATCCATTTGAGAATTTGGAAAAATCATTGTATCTGGATAAATTGTAATCATTTAACGACCTAAAATAAAGCGATTTTGCTATGGCTACCCTTTTCCAACCAGCATTCCAGTGACGACGCGGTGAAGTTGCTCACTTCCGCCAGAGATAGATTTTCTAAATCCCATATTGTTGGTGATTGTTGGTTACCCTCTGGTAACTAACATAACTATGGAAAGATCCACCATTTTCAATGGGTAAATCATGGTAAATCCACTATTTCGACTGGATGGAAAAATCACAATATTTCTTTTGTGGTTGTGGAAGGGAATGGGATCAGCCACGCGACATCCACCCCCGTTGCTGCTGCGCGGCTCATGTGAATGGCGTGTCGCTTCACCGACTCGCAAAAGTTCATGAAGGGAGTGCCCCACCAGTGACTGATGAAATAGTCCACCTGGCAAGGGAATATGATGGAATCCTCATGACAAATAGATACATTTTTTCACATTTTTTCCCGCGAAAAACGGTGAATTGACCATCTATTTATTGATTGGCTTTGGAAAATCTTAGCCGGAAACAAGTCGGATTTTCCCCTGAGATATTGGGTTTCCTGTCTCTTCCGTTCACCAAATCTTGAAAAAATCAGGAAATCATGGCACCATGTGTTTTTTGCCCGTAAAAAACGGGTGATTTGACCATGATCAACTGGTTGGTGGTGTACCTACCCCTCTGAAAAATATTAGTCAGTTGGAATGATTCTTCCCAATATATGGAAAGTCATTTGCCAAGTCACGTTCCAAACCACCAGCCAGGTTTTAGTCAGTTGGGATGATGACATTCCCAATATATGGAAAAATACAAGTCATGTTCCAAACCACCAATCAGTAACTATTATTGTATAATCTTAAACCCCCATTATACACTTAAGACACACAACAGATTATTTGGGGCCGTTTCACCATCACAAGGGGTCAACTCAAGGGCCCCATTTTTTTAATCCCATCCTGCGACCAAAAAACGCCCATCCACTGAATTTGCCCAACAGTTTACTAAATTTTTCGGATATAGAGGATGTGGTTACCCAACACTTATTACCAGATTTACCATATTTTCGGATATACCAGCAAATTCTTCACTTCTACCCCAAACAAATATTTTTTTGTAGATGCCCACTTCATGGCTAAGTTGGGGTATCATGAAGCCGAAGGAGGATGAACTGGAAGTCTTGTTCATTTTGGGCCAACACGTAATCATTGATGGCCCATCACCTCAAAACACTCCACTTGCGGGTGCAGTGGCTGTTTTTTGTGATGAATAATTTATTAGTGGGTATTAACCATGCTGTTATGGTTTATTAATAGTTTACCGAATAGTTGATAGTAGCTTAAACATATAATGAATTACCAGTAGTACCGCGCAAGGCGGTGGCGGAAGTCTCAAAAATAGGAAACCTATAGGAGAGGTTGGTTGTTGTGAATCACGGACGGCAGAGCGAAGCCGCTGATGGACTGAAAGGTGCTTGAGGTCTCCCCTCTTTCTCTCTCTTTCTCTCTTTTTCTCTCTGCTTCTCTATCTTTCTCTGATTATCTACCTACCTACCTACTGATCTATCTGTCTATCTATCTATCTACCTATCTGTCTATGTATTTATGTATTTATGTATCTATCTATCTATCTATCCATCCATCTATTTATCTGTCTATATGTTCATCTATCTTTCTATCTGTCTATCTGTCTATTTGTCCATCTATCTATCTATCTATCTATCTCTCTATCTCTCTATCTCGCTATCTCTCTGTCTGTCTGTCTGTCTGTCTATCTATCTATCTATCTATCTGCAAGATCAAAAACGAAGCAATTCTGCGAGACTTCCTTAATGTTTGAACATAACAACGTCCAAAACGAAACAATTCTGCGAGACCTCTTCATTTTTCAAAGTTGACAACATACAAAACGCAGCAATTCAGCGAGACTTCCTCAATTTTTGCATTTGACAACATCAAAATCGAAGCAATTCTGCGAGACTTCCTTCAAACATGGAAAGTTGAGTGCAGCGCTGACAGCCTCGTACCAATGCGTTTTGCGATTTTTCCACTCCACCTGTCTAAAGTACTGCGCCGGCCACGAAAAATTGATGCCAGGTCATACGAATGCACCTGCCACGCAAAATCATCTTAGCAAACCTGCACATCTGATACTCCAAAATGCAACCCCTCTCAGGAAATCAGCGCCCTGACCTCCTAACATCTCTCATGAACATGTCTTTCGTACTGCGCCTACCATGGAAAATGCATCTTTGCAGATCCTCTTCAAATGTCCCATGCCTGCCATCGTTTTTGGAAATGCTACAAAACCCTCACGTTTTGCTCACTTTTGAAGAGGTGCACAATCCCTTGCGCCTGCCAC
>Ga0126342_10002195_pt1 | contig 29846 bp, 30 predicted proteins | sample Cyp1metagenome_FD_92528 | JGI IMG/M metagenome (GOLD analysis project Ga0126342, IMG submission 92528) | Coral microbial communities from Lord Howe Island, Old Settlement Bay, Australia - Cyphastrea 1 metagenome | ecosystem: Host-associated > Invertebrates > Cnidaria > Coral ...
ACATCAAGAGCGTGTGAGAAGTTCCTTGAAGGAGTGCAGAGCGTAACATCAAGAGCGCGTTGGACGTTCTCTGAAGAAGTGCAGAGCGTAACATCAAGAGCGTGTGAGAAGTTGCTCGGAAAAAGTTCTGAGGGTAACATCAAGAGCGTGTGAGAAGTTCCTTGAAGAAGTGCAGGGCGTAACATCGAGAGCGTGTGAGAAGTTGCTAGGAAAAAGTGCTGAGCGTAACATCAAGAGCGCGTTGGACGTTTCCTGAAGAAGTGCAGAGCGTAACATCAAGAGCGTGTGAGAAGGTGCTAGGAAAGAGTGCTGGGCGTAACATCAAGAGCGTGTGAGAAGTTGCTCGGAAAAAGTGCTGAGCGTAACATCAAGAGCGTGTTGGACGTTCCCTGAAGAAGTGCGGAGCGTAACATCAAGAGCGTGCGTGTGAGAAGTTGCTCGGAAAAAGTGCTGAGCGTAACATCAAGAGCGTGTTGGACGTTCTCTGAAGAAGTGCAGGCCGTAACATCAAGAGCATGTGAGAAGTTGCTAGGAAAAAGTGCTGAGCGTAACATCAAGAGCGTGTGAGAAGTTCCTTGAAGAAGTGCAGAGCGTAACATCAAGAGCATGTGAGAAGATGCTAGGAAAGAGTGATGAGCGTAACATTAAGAGCGTGTGAGAAGTTCCTTGAAGAAGTGCTGAGCGTAACATAAAGAGCGTGTGAGGCAAGATCGTGTTCCACGCACTCTGCACATGACGTTAATTCCCCACCCCACCCCACCTCACCCCATCGACAGAGCAAGACCGCTTGAGGAAAAGTAGAAGAGAAACAGAAAAACGCCAGCCAACTACATGACAATTTTTGTAAAACACCCGTTTCGAGTTCCGATAGTCTCCACTGAGTCTCCACGGTCTCTGCAGTCCTGTTCATAGCCCACCATCCTTCAGTGCTAGCTGAGTTGGTCAAAGATCCCAGCACTGCGCAGCCCAGGGGCAGTGGCGTCAGCGCCTCCCAGGACACAGCCTACGTTCACCTTTGATGCAAATAAAACGCCAAGAAGCCATTAAGAAGCCATTAAAGCGATTAAAGCTGCTAGTATAGGACCAAGAAGTGCCATGAAGCAAGCAAATTGGCGTCTGGTGCGCTACATCATCCCGAACGGATCACATTTTCACAAACTCTTGCTGTAGTTTCTCTTAAATACGGGCCTGTGCCACAGTCAAGACCTCGGGTCACTGTGGCCCCAAGAGTCAGAAGGACACTGACACAAAGTTAACTTCCGTCCGAGATCTTCTTTCAATCTAAACATGAGCCTAATCCAGAATGAGCTCCGAACATTGTGCCGCAGAGGGTGCAGTTTCACCTTAGCCAGCCAGAAGGAATTCTTGGGACTTGCGCTTGACCAAGATTCCAGGGCCGAAAAATCGTAGTCCTATTATCCGATTGGTTCGTTCGATTTTGACAACGCAGAACAGGCGTCTCGAATCCTTGCTTACCTCACAGCAAATCCTTAGGGCCCTGTTCACTCCAAAAATGAAAAGTACAACATATACAAAGATATACGAAGTATACTAATTTGTCACTTGTTTGCCACAGTTGTCCAACCAGGCTGATGTCAATGTCACATCGGCGTCGTGTTTTTTGTCACGTTGTCTCGAGACAGGTCACAAGGGGATGACGCGCCAACGCCATGATGGCTGTCAAAGTCCAAGCCAGCAACGTGCACACGGAGATCACGGCATAGCCTTGACCGAGCCGTGGCGCTGGCTCCTGCAACATGGCGCTGGCAACGCGTGGCGACATGCTGCAACCCTGGCACACTTGCACCACTTGCACCCACTTTCACCCGGGTCTAAGAATCTTTGCATGTCGAGTCATTAATCCTTTCACGTCATAGTGTCCTTCACCAAAGACGTGGATTCCGCTGCTGTGGAGGTCACACTGCGCCCAAAACCACCACGCAGCCTTACCTCAGCGAAGCAATGCGAGAAGGGATCCTGGACCCAGTCCCAAAACCCATCCTTTGTCCACTTGTTTCCTAAAACATTGCAGGTCTCAAAAACAAAGCAGCTTAGGGCACTTGTAGATTAAGTTCTCATTGTGTCCTTTAAAACGGAGATCCACATGAACTTGCATGTCCTCAACAAACGACACTGAAAGAAACAGGTTGGGGAAACACGAGGTGACAAAAGAAAAGCCGAAGCTATTTCCAAGTGAAATGGCTGGAACCTCCCACTTGCCGTTGGGGTGCAGTCGTTGGTGTGACCCAAGCATAATGAGTTGTGAGAATAGCGCTGCTAGCGCAAATGCAGGCCAAGGTCCAGCGTCTCATGGCCAAAAAAAATGGGTAGAATACGTCAACTGTGCTGCTCTAGGTGTAATCCACATGCATTGCATGCATTGCATTGCATTCCATTGCATTCACATGACGATCCGTATTGCCCCAGTTCACCCCTGCTCGACTTCCGTCAGAACTTCTGGCAAGCACTAGCATTCTTGTGACGGCATTGGAGGATTATAATTATAATCTTTCCGTCCATGTAGTTTCCGGACATCACACATGTAAGTCTGTCCCTACAGCATGAACACAGCTGGAAGAGCCCTGTCCCTTCGTGTAAGTATGTCTGCTGGATGCTTATTACAAAAACTCTTTGATGTGCTCTCTCTCGCAGTTCACAAATCGGAAATCATGAGGCTAAATGGCTAAGCAGCTCAAGACGTTCGCAGCTTCCTGCAAAAGCATTTTTTTCAAGGCAAAGCAGGCAAGTGCTGTCGCAGTCTGCTGCAATGCAATCTTCACTGCTTCAAATGATTGTTTCCCAGGGATCCGAACAGATTGCGCGGACTCAGTCTACTTTGCATCCACGGTGCTACCATGGGGTGTTCCACCAACCTCTGCTGCAGGATGCTTGAACAGCATCCGCACAATTGTTACACTGCTCTTGCACGAGGAGCAAGCACCTTCTACGATAATGTCTTTACTTTTAAAGAGAATAAACTGGGAAGTAAACTGCACACCCAATTGGAGCAGAAAAAAGTGTCAGAGGGTTGAACAGGTCAAGCTGAACAAAGAGGAGACCGGAAGGACCGCAGCGCCGACGAGCGAAAATTGCAACCGGTGGCCCTCGTGACCGCCTCGGCCTTTGCCACCCAGGAGACATTGGTCTTTCTGTCGACAGAGACCTCGCAATGCAAATGAAAACACATCGTTTGAAAAAAACCCACGCCGCGATTCTGAAGCATCTTGAATCTTGAAAGCTCTGTTTGGGACATCGTCCTTGCGTTTCAATTCCTAGTATGAAACAGCAGCGAAAAGAAAACTCGTCGCTTTACTTCTGCACCTAGGAAGCAGCAAAGGCGCCCTGGCTCAGCATATGAAAACACAGAAGGCACACGGAAGTCACACGAAAGTCATACAAGCAATGCTTTGTGTGACCATATTCTGCCAATGCTTTGCCCATCTCTTTGCAATTTTACGTTTGAAGAACTCAGAACTTGCAAGTTTCAAAGGCCAGGCGGGCGCTGGAATGACCTAAGTGACATGCGCTCAAGGAATCCAAGAGCATCAGAATGCCGAACGTCAAACATCTGGCTGGCATTCGGGAACCATTCAGGCATTTTTTCACTTCGTGTCCAAGGTCCAAATATGTCCTTTGGGTTTCTGGGTGTCCACGCTCTCGGATATGTCTCTGGGCTCCCAATGCGCGCCTAGTCGGTTATTGACATTTCTGTGGAGCACATCTTAAGAACAGAAAGTCGAAGTGAAAGTTGATTGATCAGTGCCTTAGGATCACTGATGTCATTATGTAGTGAATGAAGTGACTATCTAGGCATGTCACTGCCATGTCGAATGTGATGAGCGCCCCACGTCATGTCAATGTCTTGGGACCCTTGGATCAAGTCATCGAGCCAACAGCGTCTATGCCCAGTGCCTCGCTCTCGATTCCACCATGCCCAGCTCCCTGTGCGACGTGCACGACGTGCAGCACGACGCGCTTCAGAAATTTCAACGTATGTTTTACGAATTGAACTTTTTTTTTGACGTGTGTTTTGCATTTAGGCATCGACATCTTCCAATGATGAGGCCATCTGAGAGTGTATCAAGTGCTGGCCCCATTTTGTTTTCTGGGCCTTACTCAGCTCCTTTCCTCAATCTCCCAAGCATAGTAAATCTCCAAACAAAGGCTCCAACAGGTGCTAATAGAGTTAGCCAAGCAATCGGGCTAAGAGTTGACAAATCCAAGTCCAGCCTCTCGCTTTGTCAAAGGCGTGGGCGGCGGACGGAAGGTGTCCCTGGGTGTTCAAAGCAGTGCCAGGGCCGAAGAAAATGGGACCAAAGCAATGAAATAGAACGACATAGAACGACATGAATGAGCTCTTGCACAGACCTGATTTGTGCAATTTGTTGATACGCGGAGGTGAGACAGTTCACAGTTCATACATGCCTTTTTCAGAATGTTCAGAGTTCAGCTACCTCAAGTCATTCATCGAATTGCCTGTATTCACTTCTTGGACTCGGGGAGAGATTCCTGTGTCAGCGCACTACTCAGAGGTCGGTTTACTTGCATGTTGAAGCATGTTTGGCTTTCACGGGGTTTCATGGTTCGCGAAAATGTGCAAATAAATGAAGAAAGCATGAACTGTCAAAAGCATTTACAACGCGGTTCCTGGACATGTTTTGCTCAATCGTAAGACTTGCCAAAGTGCTGATCTTAATCTGAGACTGCTTGACCCTGGCTTAACGGCGTGGCATCATAACGGTGTGCCATTTCGATAAAGAAATCTTTGGCGCCAGACCCGCCAGGACCCGGTTTGGGTGGTTTTGTGATGGGCACGTCGCTGACGGAGCCCTGCAAATCTGGCTGACAGAAAAGCAAGCTGTGCTTTGTGCACTTTGCCTTGTTGTTGTTCAAGAAAGTCTTGCGTCTAGGCAAGCTGGACAAGTTAAATTTCATGGATTTGAATGCCGGCCCCATATTGCGTCTTCAATTTTGGACCCCTTTCCACCGGCATTTTTTCCATGCGTGCCAAGAGTAGGCGGCAGAAGCAAAACGGAGCAGACTTTGCAGCTTGGATTCACATCGAAAACAGATTTCAAACCGGACGTTTTCAGTACCTCTTGGTACCTCTTGAACTTGAAACACAGCTATGATGATTTTGAACCCAAGGCAAGATTGCACAAGTTCAGCTCGGTACTATCACGCGTGCATTCAGAGACAGCCGTTGCTCCGTTGAATCCCTGGAACAAATGGCAATCGTAAAGAAAGTGTCAAAAACCGCCGAGGTTTTTTTCAACATGTCATCTGAAATGCAGTGTTGTGCTTGTCAAATTGTAGCTGGTAAGCTTCGCAAACAGCAAGCTCAAGGGAAACCCTCAATTGATCCATTCACCACTTTCTGAGATTTGGGTCACGGGTTTCGCTCTTTTGTGGTTGCAACCTGCAGCGACGCTGAGATCAGGGGAAGACTATGGAAGACTCTTCCCACTAAGACTTGAGTGTGGTCAATTTGAGGCTACCGTTCTCAGTTCTATCTCATCATTTGCAGGTTCAAAACAAAATCAGGCAAAATCAGCTCAGGTGTTTGAATTGGGGTTTATCCCTGAAAAAAATCAGATGGCAAAAGCCAAATGAAGAATGCCCGTGTTGATGTGACGCATTTGTTTTTGACAGTGGATCTCAAAGAGTTTGCCTTGGCGCAGGGTGAGACCGGGGCTTTGCCAGTTCACAACAGGCCGAGCTCAGTTCCGGAGAAGTACTGGGATCAACTAAGATTATGAATCAATTGTGACTGATTATGACAAAAATGCAAGCAAGGTCACCTGCAATAATCACAATCTCAGTATGCTAATGATCTTGCTGGAAAAACCTCTCGAATGAAATGTGGACAACTTACCTTGATACAATGTGCTTATTGTCGGTATATCATCGAAACTTTTGCAGAGTTTTCAAGTGGCAAATTGTGCGAGTTGTGACGGGTTGTGAAGTGGCAAGTGGCAAGTGGCGACCGTGCAGCGGGCTGCTGTCGCATATCCAGGTAAAGGCTAGAGCCTTCCTTGAAAATCTTAGGCATCTCAGACATTCAAAAAACTCAAAGAAACTGAAAGACTCAAAGGCATCGACGCGTTCAAACATCTTAATTTGTTCAGGGTGCTTAAACGATCACACACATGTCAAATGAGCTTGAAATCATGGCACTAAATCAAGCGCAGGATCTTAAATCCGACGCCCGATTACTTGTTCTCAGGAAGGCTTAGAACCTCGGCGATGGCATTGACTGATGGCACTGATGGCACTCTGTCATTGGTTGATCAGCCAAAATTTGAAAAGACCTTTGCAACACCAATTATGTCGATATCGTTGCAAACTTGCGAAAGGACCAACAAAAGACCCAAAAGCACTGTACGTCGAAGATAGGTCTAACGCGGATGCTCCAATCCTGCACGCAGGCTGCAAGCCTTGCATTGGCCATGCACTGCCTAGGTCTGGAACATGGTTCTGGATGATCTTCATAGCTTGGGCAAACCTCAGCTGTCTGAGTCGGCTTCCGGCTATTCTTATCATGAAGGCCGAAATGTCTTTGGTGAATGAGCTAAGCAGAGTGCTAGGCTAATCTCTGCTATTGCATCTTGACTTGAAGCAGTGGTAAGCTTGGAATGCATATGTTTTGCATAAGCAAAAATGCATCATGTATACGATATTTATCTCATGGATATGAAATGATGCCATTGGAAATCGACATGCGCAGAATGCTACGGCTGCGATATCTCTGAGTGTCCTGCTCGGCGGGCAGATCCTTGCCACCCTGAATACTTTGCTTAGCATGCACTTTCCATCACTTTCCACGCCACGCAAGAATCTTCAAGAATTTTCAGCATTGACACAAAGGAAGAGACGTTCTACAATTCTATAAAGTAATTACAAGATTTAAAAGTTCACAGGCTCAGTCATGCTATGGTAACTAAGCTGTGGCCGAGTGAAACTTCTGAGGGCTTGGCCACTTTGAGGGCAACCCAATCGACTTGAACTCCCACGCTGGAAGCATGTGAATTTGCTCGAACTCGTTTCACAGTCACGGGTACCTGCAGAAATCTGCACAAGTGTGACTGGGATAAACTGAACGCGACAAAGCAGGACGCATCTTATGGCTCCATGACTCCATGACTCAATGACGCGAGTCGTGACATGTGAGTCAAACCATGCGAGGCCCTCGCGAGGTCCGAAGTCCTAGGGCTGAACATGTAGGCATTACCAATTTCCCGTGTCATGAAACATTTCTGACAGGATCATCCCCTGCAAAAAAATCTGTGTGACATATACAAATGGCCCTGCTGCGTCTCCCCTCCCTTCGTTCCAATCCGGCCCCGCATCGATATGGTCACAGACTTGGTGAAGTCGATGCCCCACGGTCGCGTCGTGAAATCGATGTCCTTGCGGGGCCAAAAGGGCTAGGTTCGAGGCAAATCCAAACTGCAGAACCCTGTGAAGCCTGTGAGCCCCGTGAACCCTGTCCTTTGTAGAGCCATTTGGCAACTGGAAAACAACAGTGACAGCACTGCGCTTGGTGTCCAGGGTCTCTTCAGGGTCGAACTGGCCAGGACCACAGCTGGATACAGTGATAAGATGTGATAAGCTATGATAAGCCCAAGCTGGGGCCCAGGAACCTGTGACAAAAGGCTGCTGATGACTAATCATGCTGATCTACTAACAGATACTAATAGCAAATGCGGCAGACAGAAGGCCACCTTTTCGTTTTGAAGACCCTAGTCATCCAATGCTAGGGCCATCTCTTTTGCACTAGGCTTTTGCGGCATTCTTTCAGATTGGTCTTCAAATTGCTGGCAAAATTCACTGCAAACAAAACAGCAAGGGTTACCAGTTCATCCGTTACAGGATACAGCTCATGGAGCTGGTCCTATCTCTCACCTGGCCGTACGCTTGTGCGTTGATGGAAGTGACAGCTTCTGCCTCCTCAGTGGGAAAGCTAGGGCTGTTCGAAACCAGCAAACTTTTCATGTCGAGACTTAGCCGAGACTTCGACGGATAAAGAGTGTCAAATAATGTCAAGAAATGTCAAGTAACGTCGAGCATTCTCAAGTATGCAATTTTAGACTCACGAATTGTATCACGCATGCTTTGTGCACAAACTTCTTTAGCATTGGACATTGAAATTCAGGAACCTTCTCTGATCAAAGAAACCTTTCCGCAAGTGCCCAAAGTGGCTTTCAAGATGTTTCGTCTAGCTTTTTGATCTGTACTTCAGTAATCTTCAGTATGTGTTGAAGGCTTTTCAAGAGTTGCGGGCCCGTTGTGAGGTTGCAGTGCGTCTTAGGTTGTCTAAGGCTCCAAACTTGTCCTTGACATTGGCCTGAGCAAGGTCCGCTCAAAGAGCAAGCCGCCGAGTGTGGCTTGTGTTGTGGCCAAGTGGGGCCCATTGGGGCCAAAGGGAAGGTACAAGCCGTGGCTCACAAAATGCAAAGTCAAGCGCCTAAGCGTAGCAAAGCATATCAGCGGCATATTGCCATATGTTAACCATATGTTATGAGTATAGCTCCTGGCCCTGGCTCCGGCTGCCGCCACATGCAACTGAGTGACAGCATTTGTTTCCCATCGCCTGGAACGGGGCAAAGACTGGACCCAACAGCAGGCGTCTTCAGTTCAGTTGTGGCGATTCATGATGATTCTGTATTTGCCTCAGCCCGGCGATTGCCCTACATGCCCCGCATGCGGTGGGCTGAGGCAGAAACTTTGCCGAGATTTGCTCAAACATTCTCAAAACGAATCCACAAGCGGTGCAGGCTGGGGCACCTCTTGTTGACGTCTAAACAGGTGGACGTCGGTTTGGAAAGGCTTGAGCCCCAAGCCGACGAGTCTGTTTGTCTCAAAGCTACAGAAACAGAAGCAAGCACAGCAAAGAAAGGACATGGGCCATGGGGAGATGGCCATATTTTTCCATGTTTGACCTCAATGCGACGGGTGATTCTGATGATTCTACACACCTCATAGCTCGGAAGTGACTCACAACTGTGGCCTCTTGGACGGATCTGCGGCGGCGCCGGTCCGTCTCGCGGTTGAGGTCCGGTTGTCTGAGGTCCACGGTCAGTTTGCCAAAGACAATTCGCTTACGTTCTGCAGAAAGACATTGTGCATATTGTGCTGCCGCATAGCATCGCGCATATGGCAAAAGCATCTGAGCACCCACGCGCCACTGGAGCTGGCCCAGGACTTTCCGCCTGGCTCCACGTCACAAAGCGTTCGACTTTTGCACAGAACTTTCGAAGAGAAATCAAGAGCAGCTTAAGAGCATCTTTTCAGACAACTTGATGTTAGAAAGAAGACATACCCCTTGACACACGCTATCTTGGCCCTTGTGGCTGAGCCGAGGACGGCAGTCTCCGCATGGAAGCGGTAGTTCATTCCTGTTTTCATCCTGAACGAAGACTTGAATGCACGAAGCATTTCCGTGTGAAACGTCAACATGTTAAGGTGTCACGAGTGCACAAAGCTGTGGTGGAAAGGATATTTGCAGCATCTTATGACATAAAATTTGATGTCTGATTTTCATCTTTTCTGGAAAATCACAATCAGCACCTTGCCATTTTCCATGCCTAGGATTCTTTGCGTTTTGTGTCATGGGCATCGCTCAATATTGCTCCTCCGAATTTGCGCCTCTGGCGACTCCTGTGGGAGAAGATGTGTGAAAATGTGTCACGATGTGCTGATTGCCAAAGCCTGGACTGGACTCAACGAAATGTCTCGCCTCTCACCTGAACCTTGGCCCAGAATCTCCTGACCCGCCTGGACGCCATTTCCTGGAAATGACATCCTGCCAGCGAAGCGGGGCCGACCCCTGTGCTGCAAGGCAAATACTTTCGGATGTAACACAAACATATCGGTGGCTTCCCCGGCACCACTAACAAAACGTGCGGCGTCCAGAAACACAGAAACTGCAATGTGTTCAGTGACAAAGATCCAAGGCACACTAGGCGCACTCATGAACCATGTCAAGACACGTCAAAACTTTCGGAGTAAGAATCAGTTAAGCTTCACCGCATTTTTATGAGGATAGGTCGACTTCATCGACTTGTCGATCACAGAGCGCACTGTAGTGGCACGTGTCTGGATGTCAGCCTTGCAAGATACCCCCAAGCAGCCTGGATGTAGTCTGCGACTGGGCGACTAGCTTTCAACCCAAAGAATCGAAGAACGGAAATACTCTCAAAAGAATACCAAAGAAACTGAGTGATGCTGAGAATGCGGGTCATTTAACTTTGGGTCTTGTAGATTTAATTTGCGCCGTGCCCATCTTCAAGTCTTTCTGCGGCTAGAAAAGTATTAAAGTGGTTACAAGCGGTTCTTGCTCCCCAAAAACCGGGGCAAAGGAAGATTTGGAAGCGGTCTTTGCGGCGTGAAACTACGATCCAAAACGGCACGAATCAAAGGACATCGGTGCAGCGACTTCTGTCCCAAAGACTGGGTTTGAGGTTACTACGCAATGCCATGCAATGCTCGCATTTCCATGCCGGTCCATGCCAGTTCATGCATCTCTGTTGTGTTTGCGGCTCACCTTTTCTTTCTGAGAATCTGCCTAGCTGCATGGGCGCTTTCTGCACCTAAATGCCTCCCCGCTTTCCGAGCCAAGCAGTTCTCTGCAGTGCTTCCATCTTTGCATCTGTTCCACCTCTGTTCCATACTCTCCATACATAAATTCTGCATGTTCTCTTCCCACTTGGTTCGATTCTGTGCATGGGCACGCTCACTTCTGTGCTTTTGGCTTCTGGTCCTTGGGCAACTGTCCCATGGGAGACTGGAGCAAAGCCTTCAACACGTCGACAGTCCCATTCCGGCTCCTAGGGCATACTTAGGCACACCAGCCGGCACACACCGAATGGCATGGTAGGATTGACATAGTCATTTGCAACTGATTGCCTGCTCAGGTTTTGGTACGCATCTGAAATTTCTCAGAAGAAAAAGAAAACAGTCCTAGGATTGAACCTTTCCTTCAAAGCCTGAACTTGCCACTTTGAAGCTGATAAGCAGTTTTTCGAGGTAAATGAATCGCCACCAGAAGGACAGATTTGTCGAGCTGACGGTGGGCACAAGCCGCTTCTGAGCTCTCGCGCAGAGTAGTACTTGCACGATGCTTTTTCCTGAAAAGTGGCCGATGAAGCTGTTTACATCTTTGTACATCTTTAAATCATCTTTGTACAATGCTTGGACCTGACAGGTGTGCTGTTTCTGGGACATCCGGCCCATGCCCAAAAGACCAGAGTTTTCCGCAGCCCAGACCTGCTGCATGAATTGAAGTTGCCAAGAGACAACCGTCGCAATGAAAACTTCTCATGGGTCATGGCTCATTCCCCGCTTCATGCGTTCATCATTTACGAATGAAATCATGATTGATTATCCCGGTGGCAAATCGCAGCGGAATTTCGATAGGCGTCGCGCTTCACCACGGAGACCCGATGCATTAACCTAAGGCGAATTGTTACTTTGCGGACATGATGTGTTTTTTCTGAAATCATGAGTTAAAACATGCGCAGAAAACTGTTGTCATTCTTGATGGGCTTTCGGTTTGAAGCAGTTCAAAACAGTTGCCAAAACACCAAAGTATCATGTTTTTCAAAAAGTTTCATGCGTTGGCTCGTATTCCTTGGTGGTGGACTTCTTGGCTGGGAAGATCAAAGCGTCTCCAGCATCAAAAGCTATGCAGCGAGTGACCTGAGAAGTCACTGAGACCGGACAATGCTTTGGTCAAACAGACCGTCTAGCTCGGTCTAGCTCCGTCTAGCCCCGTCTAGCTCTATTTCTTCACTTACAGACCTGAGATTTATTGCCTGGAGTTGGGAATGCAACAGCCGAACTCATTCCGGAAGTTTCATTTGAATTGCGGGAGCTGCTCAGGGAATCAAACCTCAAAATCAAAGTCAGAAAACGGTCTGCGGCTTGTTCTTTTTTACATGTTTCTGCAAAGCTTTCCTCATTGATTTTCACGTTTGGGGAGTTGCCACCGCAATCACCTCCACCATCCGACCTTCCGGTCATTGACTTTCACCTTTGCTTGGAAGTTGCCACCCGTGTAATCACCTGCAGCAACACCAAATTGGTGCATCAAATCGGGACAGGAAACGCGCGTCTCATCGGAAAGAATGGCTTTGAAAATGCAAATCTCAGTCCACGGTGTCTATTCAGTCCTGGACGGTCTTCACTTTAAGACAAAGATATTCAAAGATTCAATGATGTACTCATTGGGTTTGAAAGTCATCCAAAGCGGCGAACATCTGCGAACATGAAACCCCCAAGGCTTGGCCCAGGACTCCGCTTGGAGAGCATCAGCACAACCTCTAAGTCTAAACGGTATCTGAACTCATCGGCAACACCTTGTTTGACCCCAAAACTAAAGGAACCTTCATGCAAACCAATCACAATTACTACTTGTGCACAATGTTTCAAGGTTCAAATCCTTCCAACCAATGCAAAAAACTCGCTGATGTCTTGGTCCGCCGCAGTCATCTGACGAGCGTCCTAGCAATGGGTGGTGCGGACGGTCGCGCAATCGGAAGCAACAAAAAACGATCCGAGAGAATCCTTGTCTTGAATTTCAAGAGTTGAGATTGCAAGAAATACGTGCTTTACATCAAACTTTCACGTGGCGTTCACATTTTGGAGCGACTGAACGAAAAGCTGGTCTCCTCTGGATCGGATCCTTTTTCAAAAGCATCCTGGGAGCAAGAACTCAAGAAAAAAACCCAGGTGAGAAATGTAGCGAATCTTAGCGACACTGGCCCTGAAGTCATCCCCTGGCACGAAACATATGTAAAAGCTCTGACTCTGAGGATGATCTTTTCAATGATGTTTCAGACTTTATGACCCAACGCCGCGCTGCTATCAAAACCCGTGGTGGTGGAGTTGGGCCTGGTGCCATGCATTGAAGTGTTGCCCAGGGCCATAGACCGAGTACTGCACCTCCTCGCAGAGAATCACGATGCAACGCGATGCAATCGCTGACGATGCACGTGTGTTGAGCGGATTTGTTTCCCCAGCACAACGGCCATCGCCATCTCCGGCCGGAGGAGCAAGTGCTGCAAAATCTGCATAAAGACGTTATCTTGGACACATCTTCAGCATGAAACTCAACCAAGACAAATCCAAAACAGAAAGTTGATGAAAGTTGTGAACGCCAAAGGCAAAAATGGCAAGGTACAGCAAACAGCAAACTACAGCCAGTCGTGTCGTCTACGAAACTCCTCGTAGGTGCAGCCTAAGTCACCCCTCTGGTCCACCTCCAAAGGAGTGGAAGTTCAACGAAGAAAACAAAGTGCTGTCAGAGTACAAACGCATGGACAGACTGGACAGACTTGCAAACCGACATCCCCATGGGCTTTACCTTGATGATTGGCCAGTGATGGTTCGCTTCTTTGACCTTGGTCACGATCTTCAAACCAACTGCATTTACAATAAAGATGACAAGATGCAAACAAAACAACAAAGCATTGAGGGCGCTCGTTTGGTTTTGCCCAGAAGGACTAAAATTAAGAGCTTCAATTTTGTCCAGCCACTAACGACTGAAGTTGCCGATAGACAGAAGGGCACTCCGCCTTCGCAACCCGCGGGAATTTGCTGAGTGTTTTAGACATGTACATGTATAGATGGTCTGCCCTACAAGAGTACTAAACTCCAGGGCTTCTGAGCTTAGAATTCACGACACCCTCACACTGTCGTCACACTGGCTTCGGAATGCAACTGGCCTCGGCTTTGAACCAAGAGATAGACGAGTCTCGATCGCTGTAGCGCGCCTGCCATCACTATCCGTCACTATCCATACCCAAGGCTGTTAGAAGAAAAAAACACGAGATCGACACATCTGAAACCCAATCCCATGCATGGTGTCCTTGCGCTCATCATCCGACTCTGCCCCGGTGCCCTCATTCTTCATCTTGGCAGCTTTGGGACGCTTCCTGAGTCCGTGCACATTTGGTCAGATGTAGTCAGCTTAGCCTGTCTTCCACACAACTTTAAAGCCAGGTCTTAAACCTGAGAAGGGGGGAGCGAAAGCCAGCTCTCATAATGAAAACCCCTGCGCACAGCAAATTGCCTACGTGTAAGACCTGCAATCCAGTTGTAGCGTAGCCCTAACTGCACAAAAAGTTTTGAGGCAGACATCCTGAAACGCTGCTGGTGGCTTACGTGTCCTCAGCCCCTCGAGCAATATATTTTTCTCCATCTATTTGTTTAACTGGCGGGAAACCGGACTGAGGGGAACCGATACCCTACTGCAGCAAATTTCCTGCGCACAACACCTTCAAAATTGGAGTTCCTCTGTTGGAGCAAGCCCGTAACTTCCTGCGCAGAACACCTTCAAAATTGGAGTTCTCCAGCTGCAGCAACCCTGCAAGCATCACGACTGCGCGTAGCACCTTCAAAATTGGAGTTCTCCAGCGGTCGCCTTCCTAAGACTCTGTTGGCCAGCTACGTATCTCTAGTCTTTTAAGACATTGTCTCCCTCTATCGATGTCTCTGACTGGCTACTTAGCTCACCCAGGTAAACCCAGCGCCGCAAATTTCTAGCGCGCAACATCTTCAAAATTGAAGCTCTTGGAAGGAACACGCCGTTCTTGGCTTAACATAAGCTCAACATGGCTTGAATATGGCCCCAACATAGCCTCCAAGAGCCTAACATGGATCAACATAGATCCAACATAGGCTCCATATACGCCAACATGGTCCCGACATGGTCCAAAAACGACGTGTTCCTTTTGGGCCGGGTAAATGCTCAAAAGGAGCATGCTGTTCTTGGCTTAACATAAGCCCAACATGGCTCGAACATGGCCCCAACATAGCCTCCAAGAGCCTAACATGGATCAACATAGGCCCAACATAGGCTCCATATACGCCCAACATGGTCCCGACATGGTCCAAAAACGGCGTATTCCTTTTGGGACGGGTAAAGGCTTAAAAGGAGCATGCTGTTCTTGGCTTAACATAAACTCAGCATGGCCCGAATATGGGTCCAACATAGCCTCCAAGAGCCTAACGTGGGTCAACATAGACACAGCATAGGCTCCATATACGCACAACATGTTTCCGACATAATCCAAAAACGACCTGTTCCTTTTGGGCCGGGCAAAGGCTTAAAAGGAACACGCCGTTCTTTGCTTAACGAAAGCTCAACATGGCTCGAATATTGGCCCAACATAGCCTCCAAGAGCCTAACATGGATCAACGTAGGCCCAACATAGGCTCCATATACGCCCAACATGGTCCCGACATGATCCACAAACGACGTGTTCCTTTTGGGCCGGGTAAATGCTTAAAAGGAGCATGCTGTTCTTGGCTTAACATAAGCTCAACATGGCTCGAACATGGCCCCAACATAGCCTCCAAGAGCCTAATATGGATCAACATAGGCCGAGCATAGGCTCCATATACGCAGGTGGCACCGAGCCTCTCAGGTGGCACGGCCACTTGCAGCATGGCAACAGGGGTAGTCACAACGCAACAAGGTGTGCTAGCGCTGCTGACTACTGTCACTATGCGTGCAATCAGTAAGTCAGAAAATACGTCAGAAGAATTCCTCAGCCTATAGCAATCCATCTGCCTACCATCCTATCAATCTATCTCTCTCTATCCAGTGGTCCATGTCTCCATCTTACATCAAGCGCGCTAGCCGTCATCCGCTTGTAGCCAAAAAGAGATGACATGACGATCTGCTTTCAGCAAAGGCATAGCTGTATGTCAGGTTGTCATTGCAGCCTGCTGCCGACAAAGCCTCCATGATCTGTAGCCATCTAGCTATCTATCTAGCAACCTGTCTAGCAACCTATCTTATCTGTCCAGCCTTCCGTGAAGCCATCCATGCATCAACCTAACTTTCACCCTCTCTCTGTCTCTCTCTCTCTCTATCTCTTGCCCTCCGTCTCTTTCTCCATGCCCCCATCACTGCATCTATGTAGCTATGCGCAATCTATCCGCCCATCCATCCACCCATGTCACCCAGCCAGACAAAGCTTCCATGACCTGTAGCCATCTAGCTATCTATCTAGCAACCTGTCTAGCAACCTATCTGTCCAGCCTTCCGTCAAGCCATCCATGCATCGACCTAACTTTCACTCTCTCTCTCTCTCTCTCTTGCTCTCTCGCTTTCTCCATGCCCCCATCTCTGCATCTACGTAGCTCTGCGAAGCTCGCTGCCAACAGTTCATGCTATCATGTGGTGCTTCCGGCCCTATTCGGGAATTTGTCTCTCGATCTCTTAATGCATCCCTGAAGTAAACTATGTATCTATCTATCTAGCACGGTATCTACCTATGGAGCTCCACACACCTTGCAGGCTCCTGCTCCTGGAAACAACTGCTTTGGACGTTGCTTTTGGCTGCTTTGGAGGCTATCCATCTATCCGCATATCTATCTGTCTATATATCTACCTGTTTACCTACCTACCTATCTACCTATCTACCTGTCTATCTATCTATCTATCTGTCTGTCTGTCTATTTATCTATCTATCTATCTCTCTCTCTCTATCTCTCTCTATCTATCAATCTCTCTATCCATCTATCGATCTATCTAAGTGGCTTATCTCTCGGTCCACACATAATCTATATTTGTCTGCTTCTCCCCTATCCATCTGTCTATCTATTCTATCTATTTTTTCTTCTCTCCATCGCAGCATGGAGAGTATGCGCAAGAAAGGTCATTGATTGCAGGAGAAACTTGTCCGGAGTGCCTACGGTTCTTTTGGACTAAACAAAGACTCTTTCAACATCTCTCATATGTGTCCAGAGTCACCAAAGTTAACAAATGCTTCCAGGCGCTGAAAAAGAGAGGTTTCTCAGTTGAACCTGTGGTTGGGGCATATCACAAACTGCCCAATCAGGTCAAAGGACTTGCTAGGGTCGAGACCTTGCAGGCACAAGGGCCGTGCTGTGCTCTTACTGACATCACCGACAGGTATGTTGCTGACACTGAAGCTGAGATCGCCAAGATTGACGCTGAGCTCAACATTGACGAGATCCCCCCGGACGCAGCTGCCAGCAGAGATAGACTCTGCACGTTCCTTACCAAAACCACATTGGATTGGTTTGAGCAATTTTGCCAAAAGGGATATGATGAGGATTTGGTTGCAGATCTTCCTGACCGATGGCTTGCATGTCTGTTCCAGTTTGAGGAGGGATTTGATTGTTGGATCGAAGCGGAAATCTTGCGGTGGGGACAGCATGATCTTGCAAATGTCACAGATAGCCTGTTGGATGGTGCAGCAGAACGTTTGATTGAAGACGCGTTCACAGAAATGGCAGCTGAACTACCCAGACAGCAGCTGCTGTATCGAAGAACGCACCTGATTGCCAAACAAAAGCATTTGATTGCTGAACAGCAGATGACTTTTCCACATCGTGCGGTTAAGTATGGTTCCGCCAATGAGCGAGAGCGCATTCTCTCTGCTGCCCAAGTACCTACCATGTTTGAGGGGCAAATTACATTCCTTCAACAGGTCAGACAGATTAAGTGGTTTGATTTACTCCCTGACAAGAAGCTTCCCTTTCTCTACCAGCCTCGAGGGGCCAAGCTGTTTGTGATTGCGCATCTCTTCAGCGGGAGGAGAAGGGAAGGAGACGTCCATGAACGGCTCCATTTCTGGGCCGAGCGCAAAGGTTTACACATCTTGGTGCTGTCATTGGACACGGCAAATTCTGTGGAGTTTGGCAACTTGAACCACCGTTCAGTCACTTGGGGGAAGCTTTTGCAGTTATACCAGAGCGGGCACATCTCCGCCACTCTGACGGGGGCACCATGTGAGACGTGGTCAGCTGCGTGCCACTGCAATATCGTGTCAGCAGATGGAGAGGAAGCACCCAAACGCAAGTTGCCGAGACCCTTGCGAGACACCAACAGATTGCTAGGATTGAAATGGCTGAGCCTACGTGAATTGAGGCGGTTACGACAAGGTACGCTCTTTTTCATGCAGAGCTTGATCACCATGGCCTGGTCCCTTGTGACAGGCGCCATTTATCTTAGCGAGCACCCCGCTTTGCCCATCCTCGATATCGCTGCGAGTGTATGGAAGACGCCATGGATCCGACTTTTGTGTGACCATCCTGATGTTCACCTTCACACCGTTAGGCAGTGGCGCTGGGGTTGCAGTGTTGCAAAGCCCACCGGGCTCTTGGCGATCAGATTACCGAAATTTTGTGCCTCTATGTATAGCAGACAGGACCCCCTTGCGCGTACTCCTGCAGAGCAGGCAATTGGCATAGGTGAGGATGGGCGCTTTAAAACAAGCGCTCACAAAGAGTATCCACCACCATTTTGCAACGCATTGGCGGGGACCATCATTGATGAAGTAGGTAGGAGATCTGCTTCAGGCTGCTGTGAGGCCAGTAGCGATATTAATTCAGAACTTTTGAGCTGGCTGCGCAACGCTAGCACTGAGTGCGGGATGGTCCGCACAACCAGCTGGCTGCCGGATTACCAAGGTGGCTAGTTGGGACTTTTCCCAATTCACCGCATGGGCAGCAAGGAGTGACCTTTCAAGCCTGAAATGAAAAAAAAATCTATCTATAAACCTGTTGACGTCTCCAAGCTTATCTCTCTGTCCATACATACGTCCGGTCTAGATGCAATACGGTTCCAAGATGACCTAAAAGCGGCGTGTTCCTTTTGGGCAAACCATGCCCCAAAAGGAACATGCCGTTCTTGGTGGAACGTAAGCAGAATCTCCTCTCCTTGTCTACCCGGTTACCCCCGGTAATCACGGACCGGGGGGCCCAATAATCACGGACTAGGGGGGAATCGATACCACACCGTCACCTATTTGCCACCTGGTACGTGACCCTGCAAACGGCTCAACACCCACCCTAAACACCAACTGAGGCTGCCAAATTTGGCCCGTTTGTCAAGGGTCCCCCCAGACCCCCTAATCTCTCATTACGTTCGCAAACAACAACGATCCAGCCTGTCCGGCTGGCTTTCGTCATAAAACTTATGTGTCTTATAGTATCTTATAGTATATCTACAGCATATCACCTTGACTAAACTTGACCCTGGGATTTTCTTGGCTTTGTTTGGATCTCTTCAGCTTCGCAAGATTTCGCAAGTTGAAGAGTGTCCTGAGGAGTGTCCTGAGTTCCAAACTGCTTCAACACTTCCTGAAGTTCCTGGAGCTCTTTGGCGTCCAAAGCTTTCCTGGCAATTTGTGATGCAATTTATGATCACGCCTTTCCCACCTGTCGCACCGCACCTCTCTAAGGAAGACAAATCTCTTGAATCAGTTTGAATTTAACTCATTAGATATCCATTTTCTCTTCATACACATGGGATCATGTGTGCGCATTGAGAATTGGCCAGTGCTTCAACTGTCCCTGTCAGAACGTAATCTAGTTGAAACATCCAAGGTTTGAGGCCCAAGCTGAATTACCATGTAGTCCATTGTCTTCTCCTGAAAGGGCAGTGGTGTGAAAGCTTGCAAAAATAAAAATACACACACACACATATATATAGATAATATGTATTTTGAAGAAATCTGATACACGTCGCTTGGAGTTGGTGAAACCATGGATCTTGGCATAGCCACGTCGTTCGCAATCAGAGCGCAGCGCAATGCACACTGTGGAACCATGTTGTACAAAGTGTTGGAGAACGCATCCGGTTACGAAATTTCTCCGGCACTCCTTGACTTTGAAGATCCCAGGCTTCCTGCTCACAGAGGCTGTGGATTCAGTGAAGGGATTCCTTTTCTTCGAATGAAAGACATTTTTAAAAGCAGGGATCACTGGCAAATCACCTTTGGCACGGATTGAAATGGTACATTGAAGTTGATGCGTACCTTCTGAAATACACAAACCCGTGTGAAACAACCAGTTCTAGACAAGTTGCACAACTGTTCCAAGTTGTGTGCAGGGTTCAGCAACTGCCTTGTGTAGCATGGCGGTGGTGCCGTTTTGGCTCGCAAACGCCGCCTACAAAGCATTGTTGCGTCAACGCAATGTCAACTGTTGGAAGTGCTGGGGAACCAAGAGGGAACCAAACCAGATCTATCCCGGGCTTTCGCACAATGTCAACAGGAATTTAGACACTTGAGCCACTTGAGACTTGAACTACCTTGAACTTCCCCGGATGAAAATCATGTTCCAGTGCATGTGAAAACGGGGCATGGCAAAAGCAGTCGGGCACCTTGGCTGATGTATTGTCATAACGGACAAATGCTGGACAAACGCAGCAGGTTTGAGCAATCTGTGGGCTGAGACTTTCGTAGCTTTTTGCAGTTTCTCTCCCCTTAGAAAGTTGCTAGAAATGACAGATCCCTACAACCGAACAAACAATTTGACTGCATTAATCTTGGTGGATTTTCAGAATGGTCTGAGCCAGAATAGCAGGATGAGTGCCCTTTGAAGTTCCCAGAGAAAAGCTCAACAAGGTTCACACCAAGGCCATTTGAGTGCTATGACATCCTACAAATGAACCACATCAAACTCATGCGAACTACCAAACGTCAGAATTGGTCTTCAACATGTGTATATGCCATATACATATCTAAATGTATACATGTATATATGTACTGTATATGAAACAAGGCACTCTGCTAGTCTGCGCTAAGCCACCCAAAACCGTACTCCACTGTACAATGAAACAGGAACAGCACCCCAAACCTCTGCGTATCCTCCCCGCAGTTCAAGCTAGGCGCGCAAAAATCGTGAACCCAACGTTTGAAAGTTTTGACCGTCAATCATCTGTTCGATCTGTTCGATCTGTTCGATTAACAAAACGCAGTACTGGATTAATCGAGTACTTGGAAGTATGCTACTTCATGACTTTTTGACTGCTGAGCCTAGCGATCCATGCAGTTTCGGTGGCTTGTAGATCTATTTGACTCATTTGTCCATCAGAGTCAGAGGCTCCTAGACTCAGGCTCCAAAGGATTCATTTTCAGCAGCTCATTGGTTCTCACCCAAGAACTTCTCGGCATCCACCAAAGACAAGGTGGCCTGATGGCAGCGGAATGGCAACAAGGGTTCTCGTGGTTTATTGCAGCCACATGCATTGTTTATCAACGTACCATGATCAAAGTCATGACCAAAAGCAATGGCAGCCATGTCAGTGTGAGCCATTTCAACTGGACTGATTGCGGTGCACCATGATACCCCAAACATAAACAACATTGATCAACATTTAATGTACGAGCACTGTACATGTCATATCATTTCGCTGCCCGACACTTCCACCTTGGAAGGGTCAGTCTGGAGAAACTCCGCCAAATCCTCCAAAAAGAGCTCCATCGGATACTCTGCCTCGAGGCAAAAGAACAAGTGGCGACACATCTCTGGACGAGTTCCTGTAAAAGCCAAGCCAACGTTGTGGGAATTGTAGTGCTGAAAGTTTCTTAAAGATAGGTGTCTGTGTACCTTTTTACTTCAGAAGGGATGCTGAATTGGTCAGAAGGTCCGGCAAGATCTGTCCAGTTGTGGCGTGTGTTGTTCAGCTCCTGTTCTGCCGCGGATGGGAAGAGCAACACATGGGCTTCCTCCACGGTCTTTTTTGCCTCACAATTTGGACAAACCTGACAAATATTTCAAAGACCTGACAAACACCCAACAAATACCCGACAATCTCCTTAGTGATGTTGCTAATCTCGGTATTCGAGCATCTTTGTATGTTCTTGTGATTTGCTGTCTTCACTCAGGTTGCATTCTTCTGCATGAAGATAACCCGAAGCAACCCCCTTTGAACAGATCCAACCAGCATTCGGAAGAGCCCAAAGGCCTCAGCTTCGCCCCATACTTCTCTCAAGGCATCCAAGCGCTCAGCAGTTAAGAGTGGTGCCTGCGCATTGAACTAGTCAGAAAACAAAGACAGGCAATGCAGCGGTGCCTGTGGAGCAAGAGCGGCAAGTGAAATACAATACATTGAAGCATAGACAAATTGAAGCACTTGGTCTTTCTCAAATTTGTCTTGCTTCCCTGTTTTCGTTGGAACAAATTCCCGAAACTTGCCTCTGTAGTAAAGTGCTGATCCATGACCCTCGCCACAGCCTCCTATGAAACAAGTTGGGATGTAATGTCATGCCGCCACATGTGAAGCACAGAAACAAGTTGTATGGTCACACAAAGAGTTTCATTGCTAAGTCAGTCTGTATACCCCAGAGTTTTGCAAAGAAGCCAAATCTTGACATATTCCTGACACTGAGACACCACACACAGTATCCTTTGCCTCTCCTGGGCGCCATCCATTTGATCGTCTACGTCATCCAACCGCCGCAATGCCAAGGCTGCAGTTCGATCATCACCTACCAAGATTGCGAAGCAACCCGAGGGGCATACTGGCAGCTTCAAGCATTGAGCATCTATCTCATAGCATCTCTGCTTCTTCAAGTGAATAAAGTACACAGACTATCTCTGGATTGAAATACCATTGACCTGCAAACAGGAACATCAAATAATATGAGCTGCACCCAAAGAAATCACCTCAACAAAAAATGATCCAGCACTTCCGCAACAGATTTCGACAAGCAGCGTCTTCCGTGAGTCTGTGCGAGTCTCTGAGACTGCAAACCTGCCTGGTGCAAAGGCACGACTTTGTCGGCAAAAGGCCAGGTCGGTCTCTGCTGTACAAGGCATGGTCCATGGTAATGCACGGCCCATGGAGGCCTGGAAACTGTGAGACCAGGCCTGAAGTAGGAGTCCCATGACTCTGTGAAAATTGCGACGCCAGGCGAAGAGGCAGAGAATTCCGTGCCACTGACACCAGCTACACCGGTGACTTGCACTGCACCAGCTGCGCCAAGCTGGCAAGATCGCCGCTAAAGTGGTAGTTTCAGCTGTTGAGGTGGTTGGCAGCCCCTGACTTTGCAAGCAAAGATCGCTTCTGCTGGAGCTTCTGCATGGGCGGCTCCTGATTTCCATCTTTTGGTGGCAAGAACAAACCCCGGCTCAACACGTCCACGGCTGCATCGTGAACCTTCTCCCAACCATGGAAACGACCACGCTGACTCAAAGCCCCAACGGCGTTGGGGAAAGCATGGTGAAGATCGTGGAAGAGCATCTCGTTAAACCTATGGCGGCCACCCAGCAGGCATGCCATGACCTTGGACAGGACTGGGTAGCTGCGATTGGGGTTCAGGGCCAGGAATTCGTTCCACCAGTGGGAATGGTTGAAGTTGGTGAAGAAGGTCCAAGCAATGGTGAAGCCAGTGCGGCAGGCCGCAGTCACCGGGATGAAGAAGCGCCAGCCCTCAGACAAAGGCCTTCCCAAAGGCCAAGTTCCCAACAGCCACACGCAGGTCCAAAGGGAGGCCACAAACAGGCAATGGCGGATTCTGTTTGGTATCCATTTTACCCAGAAGTCTTTGTTGCATTTGCCACCAGCACCCTGATCTGGGAAGTTGGAGTACCACAACATGGCAAAGAGAGCGCCAGTGTCGTTGGCACCAACCCAATGCCAAACTGGCACCAGGGGCACGGTCAGCCATCCATACCACCTGTCAGTCCACTCCTGCGCAAACCGAATTGTGGGACACCACAGAAACTTTCGAAGCAGCCTTGCCACTTCCATGTCACTAGCACTTACCAAACAATTTAAAGGACATCGACCAAGACTAATCCAAACTCTAAAAACTACTAGAGCCCACCACAGGAACCAGCATTCGAAATCACGATCTGAGAGTCAAGTCACTTCCCACTGCTTCTCGTCTTTTTTTGGTTTCCCCACCTGCAAGACGTACAGCCAGCCCGCTGGGTCCCAGCCAAACTCTCCGTGCACCAAGAGATCCACTGTGCTGGCGTGGTGCCTTTGATGTTCAAGAACAACCTCCTCCCAGGGCAATGAAAACTGATCAGCCCAGCAATGAGTGATGTACTTCTGCCACTCATAAGGAGGGAAGGTTGCACCGTGCAAAACGTCATGCAAAATGTAGACGTTTTGGATCATGAGCCCAGCCATAGGCACTCCGAAGAGTGCGGTGGCAAGGTACCAATCTACATCCTGAGAGAGCATGAAGCAGTATGCCAAGACGCAAGCACACTGGCTGCAGAACAAAGCGGTGTACACGTTCCACATATAGAGCATCCTGAGCTAAGATCCGCCCCAAAGAAGCATTCTGTTTGATACAGGAGGCCCCGCCTTAAATCCTGAAGGGGGTCAAGCTTGTATAACTGAGAATCAGGGCTACTAAGGAAGATATCTAATTAGCCTGGCAGATTGCAATTACATTGGCGCCCTTTGCTCTTGACAGGGATGCTCTTGAGCATGCCGTAAGTAGCTTCTTGTTGCTGCACGATCTACTCATTGGTGTCTTTGCGAAGCCTAGCTAGGAAATGCCATGCTAAACAGTATGCTTGTATGCTTTTATCTCGTTTCCAATCATCTTACCTGAGACATGAACTTCTCCCGAACAAAAACTTCTGGAAGCTTCAGAACCTAAGCAGAAACATGAAGATTTTCTGTTGAGTGGATGTCGGAAATCAGTGCCTGGGAGGGTGTGCCTGTAACGGGACTATTTGGACAGCAAAGTAGCATAACCATACGTAACATAACTTTCTTATGGCCGCCCACTCTTTCCACGTCCATTTAACCGTCCCCACGCACTTGTCTGCCCATGCTTTCTCTTTCTTGTAAAGCATCTGTTCTGGAGAGATGCGGGTGAAGAGGAACTCAAGTTCCCTTGGCATAGGGTCTGGCTTGTTGGGGGTTGGGAACTCCCTCTTGCCCTTTTTGCTCTTCCCATCTGCTTCGGTGCTGGACTTCAGCATCCCATCAGCAGCTGATGCAGATGGCCCTTGTTGGTCAGGGGACATCGCCTTCAGCTGAGCAATCTCCGAGTTCTGGGACATTTTCTGCCGAAGCATCTCTTCATACTCGTTCACACCATAGATCATGGAGAGCTTGGAACGATCAGCAAGAAGCGGCTGATATGGCTGATCCGACATCCTTTTGGAAATGGAAGCCGAGGCCGAAATCTGATCTACTTCACAGGCAAAATGAGCCAAAATAACTGACACGAACACGCATGAACACACAATGCTGAGGTTGCATACCCCAAAATGAATTCCAAAAAGGCAATACGCAGGTGCCACTCGTTGCCACAACATCTGCAGTTGCAATTTGTCGCGCCTGTACTTGCTGGGACGGACCAGGAATCCAGCCTTGGCGTGATTTCAGATCACAACACCACATCCAACACACACAAATCGAGACCTTTGAGTCATTTCATTTAGAATATAACTTAAAGCATTGAAAAGAACACTTTGGATCGACAATGCTTTCCAATGTTCTGCATATATCTGCATGATCTACACGGGTTTGAGGACTACAAAACATATTAAAACCCTGTGCGTTGGAGTGCTTGGGCGCTCTTGGGCGCTCTTGGGCGGGAGCTCGATGAAACTGATGCGGCCCTTCAATGCTTTCAAAATCGCCTGGCAGCGATGTGGCGGCGATGTGGCGGTGGTACAATCTCTTGAAGCCTCGGGCACAGCATCTCAGCATTCTCAAGTAGAATTTAGAGTAATTTAGGCCATGGAAGTTTGAGCACAGGGATGGAAGAAGGTCTTTCTACTTTTCTTCGTCCCTTTTGATTTTTTTGCTGCCTCATGACAAAAGGAGGACTGGGTTCAGCAGCTCATTCGACATCAAACATCATAAAGCCAAGTGGTTTGATACGAAAACGGAGGCCTATTCTTGCACAACTTTTGATCAGGAACCCTCTTGCCCGGGTGTCAATGCAACCCACGGACCCCTCCGAGCATCCTTTTCCTCGCGCATGTCGCTGGATGTGCTCTCTGTACAGACCAGCAGGGCTATGGGCTCCGCCAGTTTGGCAAGGTGTCTTTTCATGACAAAACATGACAAAACCGCAACACCACCATGACAAAACTGCAAAGCTCCCTGGAGATGAACGACTGAAAGGCACTGCCATGGATTCAAACTAATGTCATGCTGTCATGCTCCAGTTACGCTGCTTCTGGAACAAAGACCTGAGATGCCAACGGTAAACGGGGTGGCGCAAAAATAACATTCCTTCCAACAACTCTCCCCTTTGTCCCTCCGTAGTTGCAACATTTGAGACTACTGAGAAATGCTCGTTTAAAAGAACGTTGCGAACGAGAGACCACTTCCATTGCTTTGGCAAGCCTCTCCAAGGCTTCATCCACATCCTTCTCTGTCACCTGACAGGTCCAATACTTCAATGCAGACGATTTCCTGAAAGACTCGTGTGACAATGTAAGCCTAATGTAAGAATTGTAAGAAATGTAATGTACGTCAATGCAACAATGGATATGCGCAAGTTATGGTCGCGCATGTACTTCTCGTGGTACTTCAAACACTGACAACAATTTTAATCAAGCTCACACATACTCACACTATTCTTCGCAAGGGATCTTATGAGTGAAGCCAAACAAATTGCATGGCTTCTCATTTTGGCTAGATCTTCAACAAAGCACCGTCAAGGCAGGAGCGATACGCAGGATGTTGCCAGCACCAGCAGTCAAGACCAACAACTTCTCCTCCGGTAAAGACATCAAGACCAAATCATTTGACACCCGAGACGTTCTGAAGCATTGACTCCACTATTAAGTGCTTGGATCCTGCTAGATCAATGATTGATCAATGTACAGTTTTTTTTTCAACTGAGACCCTACTGCAACGTGGCCGTCCTCAGCGGCTGCTTTCTGAACTGCTCCGCATTGCTCTGCGGTGGGAAACCTGGGCTATTCACGGGACAATCCATGAAGTTGGTTGCTCGACACGCAAGTGACTTAAGTACGTTCTCAACCTTTGAGCTCTGTGAACACGGAGCTGCAGCACTTTTTGTCTCTGCGGTATTTGGGCCTCCAAGCTGAAACTCTAAGTGATGCCGAGGTACACAACACCCAAGAGCAAACCAGTACCGCGGACCTTCAAACCTCGAGGTTCACTGATCTTCTCAAGGCCTACCAAGAAACATCCACAAACACCCGCGCAAGCATCAGCAAATCCTGGATTGTGCCTTGACTTGCGCTCACAAGTCACGTTTTTGCAACAAACTACCGTGTGTGCCCAAACTTTCTATTTTCATCGCCTCAACTACTAAAACGAGAGTGCCTAAACTTTTCCGGTACTTTGCTCTTCATTCATGACATCGTTCAGCGGAAGGCCTGCTTTCAGATGAGCGCCAGAGGTTCTCACCTCGCTCGAACTGTTGCGATCCCAATTCAAGAGGGTCATCGGACTGTCTGATTGTTAAGGACTGAATCCCACTCAGAAAATTACAAAAAAAAACATTTTTTCTAGAATGTTACTTTTGCACGGTGGAATCTTTCTCGGCACGATGTGCCACACATGTCTTTCAAGACGACGTGTTCAGCACAAGCGTCGCTCTCCAAGAAAGCGGGGGCGCTAACACGCTCGAGCACATAGCGGGCAGCAGCGGACACCAACGGAGCGCCTGACACAGCTCAGCTAGACCTGCTTTTGGGTGTTCTCTCCGACAAATGGGCCAAACATGTGACACGTTTGGTGAGACATTTATGACAATATTTGACAGTATTGCTGATGTCGCGATTCTGTGGCGCCACACTTGCAGAAATGCCGCCGTGAAGTGTGACAAATAGATGCAACAAAAGAGACAAAGCTAAAAGGTCAAGAGAGGAGTCGTGAATCGTACGCATTTAAAATCATTTTGCACATCCTTTTTACACTTTAATAACTCAACTATACTGTAAGTATACTGTATACTTAAGATTACTTAAGTATTGTATTCGTATGGTATTGTAATATCACTGTAGCACCTGCATCCGTTCATCCGCTATCCAACCTGCGAAGGTACTGCCGTGGTCCCCAGGCGAGATGCAGGAAGCCACAGCCTGAGGCAATGTCAAGGCATCCGTCAGAAATTGACTATATACACAGAACTATTACAAAACATCACAACATGTCACAACATATCAACATATTATGTCACATATTCATGCATATGCCAGAAAATCCTGATGTTTTTCTCCCGAAGAATGCTGTCGGCTCATCATGCCCGGTTGCGGAAAGCAAAACCTCCGTGTACGATGCACCCGATGCGCCCGAACCTCTGTGAGGAGCACAGCGCCAATGGGCAATCCTCCCGCAAGGGGCTTGGCCAAGGTCATCAAATCCGGTGTCACGCCAGAAATTTCCTGAAACACATGCCGACATGAATCATAGAACGAAATAAGAGAAGTAACAGAAAAGTAACAGAATGAATACAAGTAAGATAATCATATCAAATCAATGGAGCAGAAACCGGGCATAGCACAGCAAGACTTTTGCTTTTAAAGGTGCATGACACTTGCGGGGCCAAAAAAAACCCAACCACATCTACAAAGGGGCCGGGGATTGAATACATGCTGGCCAGCGTCGTAAGCGAAGAGTTGACCACTTCGCCCCAGGCCGCATTGCACCTAGAGAGCGAGCGCCCCCCAAAAAATATCACAGGGCAGTTGAGGAAAACGGCTCCATCCACACTTTAAGCATCGATTTCCTCTCAAATTTTATTTAGTCCTTGTCCCTAACGCATTTTCTTGTTGTGAAAACATGCTAAAGGTACACCCAAACCAAATTGCACCCTGTTCATACGCAAGGGGTTGTTCCCTGAAGCCCTTGACCAGAATTATTTCATTCTTGTGTTTTGAAACGCGCTTACTTCACATGCGCACATCCAAAAAGGACTCCTCCTGTCGACCTCTAATTGCAATTTGTTTATGCATCAGTTTCTTCCAATTTCTTCCATCGCGATGAGACGACTGGGGCCACAAGAGCCTCGTCGAAGATCAGCAGTGTGCCGGTCTCGTCGCAACGCTTCCGCAGCGCTGACATGAAGTCCTGGGACCCAGGCACCACGCCACCTTCGCCCTGAATGGGCTCCACGAACCTCAAAAAACACAGCAACAGAATTCACAGAATGCGCAGCAACTAGCAGTTTAACATAAGTTAATGTAATTTGTTTAACGTAGTTTAACATAACTTAACTAACTAAGTAACTAATAGTTTAAGTTTAACATGCAACGGAAACACAAAGGAAACACAACTGAGGCGGTAAGATCATTGCCAAATGCTCAGGAACACAGCACAGGTGTTCTCATCAATCGCTTCGAGGCCATCTGTCTCGTTGTATTTCAGAAATTCTGCTGAAGGCATCAAAGGTTCAAAGGGTTTTTTGTACCCCTCCTGTGGCAAGCGGTTTGCAAACGTCCAATTTCTGGTGCTTCACAATTATGCAGAATGGTCCGGGTTGGTCCAATATGTGCCCTATTTCGACTGGAGGTGATGCGCTCAGGCTCGACTGTGCAATGCGCACTGTCCCTCTTTGCCTTCCAAGTAAGCGCCAGTGCACCCATGGTGCGCCCATGGAAAGCATTCCTGAGGTTGAGGGAACTTTGCAGGCGCAGCGTAAAATGCTTGTGCATTTCCATGCATTCCGTGAGTTCTCCAACTATGCAACAACGCAAGACACATGAAATGTAGCTCTTCAAAGTTCCAATCCCTGGTAATGTCGAGTTTCTCAAAGGCAATGAGTTTGCTGCGGGGCTCACCTCGAGAGAAGTGATATTTCCGCGCGAACCTTGGGCAAACGCAAAAAAATCGAGTACAAAGGAGACTGACTGGAAATTGGATGCAACCCTAGCAGTCGTTTTTCCATTCCGTGCAAATATACATGCACACATACCTTACCTTACCTTACCTTACCCTACCTTACCTTACCTTACATTACATTACATTACATTACATTACAAAGCATTACATACACTACATACATTACATTACATTACATTACATTACATTACATACATTACATACATTACATACATTACATACATTACATACATTACATACATTACATACATTACATACATTACATACATTACATACA